>OJGU01000007.1_pt1 | contig 241825 bp, 200 predicted proteins | sample 1594741 | NCBI WGS metagenome assembly OJGU01 (sample SAMN05416841, study PRJEB24817) | seawater metagenome | isolation source: Sea water | place: Canada:Atlantic | collected 2013-07 | reverse complement strand
GGCGTTCACGCCCGGCGGTGGGTTAGAAACAGAGCCGGAGCCCAGGTCAAACTACCAGTCTCCACAAAGATCCTGAAACAAGTTCAGGATGACCTTTGGTTTTAGAGAATAGAATAAAACCTCGAACATATGCTAGCAAGGGCTTTAGACCTGCGGTTGTGGGGAGGGGAAATATTTATTACGAAATTAGAACCTTTATAGCCGTTCGGACTGAAGTCCTCTCTGGTGAACTTGATTCTGAACATTCAATATGATTTATATCTGCTCAGGTACACCAGCGAGGATTTTAATCCGCAGCGATTAAAGGCAGATCAAAACAGAAACCGTAGAACCTGAAAGATCTGCTGGTTTAAACCCCATTTGTGCGATCAGCGTTATCCGTGTTCCATCGATCTGCATCATTATTGGATATAATCCCCAATCGGGATTTTCAATTGTATCTGTTACATTCCCTTATGATCTCAGCTAAGAATATCAGTAAATCCTACTCTTCTAAGGAAGTGCTTAAAAATATTGATCTGGATATTTCCGAAGGAAATACAGTTGCGTTGATCGGTCCAAGTGGTTGCGGTAAGTCAACTCTGTTAAGGATCATTATGGCTTTGATCGAAGCAGATTCAGGAATTATTTCAATAGAAGGTGAGTCTGTTTCTAAAGAAAATGTACTTCAAATAAGGCAAAAAATTGGATATGTGATTCAGAAAGGCGGACTTTTCCCGCATCTGACAGCAAGAGAAAATTCTACTTTGGCTGCTGATTATTTGGGATGGAGTTCATCAAAAACAGAAGAAAGACTAAGTGAATTAGCCGAGCTTGTTCAGATCGATAAAAACCTGTTAAACAGAAAGCCGGACGATCTCTCTGGAGGGCAGGCGCAAAGAATCAGTTTAATACGCGCACTTATGCTTGATCCGAAGATCATTCTTCTGGATGAGCCGTTGGGTTCCATAGACCCGTTGGTGAGACATGAACTGCAGTCAGATTTGAAAAAGATCTTTCAGGAACTCCAAAAAACAGTGCTTTTGGTGACTCATGATCTGGGCGAAGCTGCATTTCTTGGGAATGAGATCGTGCTGATGAAGGAAGGAGAAATCATTCAACAAGGAAATATTCGTCAAATTATCAGTGATCCTGTTAATGAGTTTGTAGAACAATTTGTTTCAGCACAGCGAAGTCCGTTGGAGGAGTATTGAGCTATGAATTGTATTAATAAAACTCTGTCATTTCGAGTGATTTCAGCGATAGCTGAAAGATGGAGAAATCTAAAAGTTCGGTTATATAAAATGAGTTCTTTAGATTTCTCACATTCGTTCGAAATGACAAATTTAGTTGTAATTATTGGAATATTATTTCTAGTGCCGGTTAGTTCAATTGCTCAACCGGTTGTAAAGATCGGCAGTAAGTTATTTACAGAATCTGTGATTCTGGGTGAAATAACTTCTCAACTTCTAGATGTAAATGGAATCAATACCGAGTATAACGAACAATTGGGTGGGACCAGAATTTTATGGAATGCACTGCTGGCTGAAGAGATCGATGTGTATCCTGATTATACCGGAACTATCATTCAGGAAATACTTCAGAAAAATGAGATAGACAATTTTGAAGAGCTTGAATTTAATTTAAAAAGCTTTGGTGTTGGAATAACAAAACCTCTGGGTTTTAATAATACCTATGCTCTGGGGATGAATAAAGAAAAAGCTCAGGAGTTAAATTTGAATTCTATTTCTGATCTTAGATCTGTTCCGGAGCTTAAGTATGGTTTCAGTAATGAATTTCTGGATCGTAACGATGGATGGAAAGGACTCAGTGAGTTTTATGGAATAGAGGCTGAGAATGTAACCGGTCTGGATCACGATCTGGCATACAGAGGGCTTGAGGCAGAGAACATCGATGTTATTGACCTCTATTCGACTGACGCTGAAATTGAATATTATGATCTGAAAGTTCTGAAGGATGATCAGAGTTTCTTCCCTACCTATCAAGCGGTTCTGCTCTATCGACTTGAGCTTGAAAAGACGAACCCGAAAGCCATTACATTACTTGAACAGCTGGAAAATACAATCCCTGAGCAAACAATGATTGCTATGAATTCGGCAGTAAAACTGGATAAAAGAACAGATGAAGAAGTCGCTTCAGAATTTTTAAAAGAAACTCTTCAGCTCAATACTACAATTGAAAGAAATACACTTTGGGACCGATTACTTATTAATACGTTAGGACATCTTTATTTGGTAGGGATCTCTCTGGGTTTGGCAATTTTAATCGCGATTCCACTTGGTGTAACAGCTGCAAAAATAAAAGCGGTTGAAGGTGCAATAATTGGTTTTGTAGGAATACTGCAAACTATACCATCATTAGCATTACTGGTTTTCATGATTCCGTTATTAGGAATCGGTTCAGTGCCGGCAATGGCAGCTTTATTTTTGTATAGTTTGTTGCCCATCGTAAGAAATACACATTCAGGAATTAAGGGTATTTCAGAGCCGGTGATGGAATCTGCTTATGCATTGGGATTACCAAATACTGTGATCCTGAAAAAGATAGAACTTCCATTGGCTTTACCAACGATACTGGCAGGTATAAAAACTTCAGCAGTGATAAATGTAGGAACAGCAACACTGGGAGCTTTGATTGGTGCAGGAGGCTATGGACAACCAATTCTAACCGGGATCAGACTGGATAGTACAGCACTGATCTTAGAAGGAGCAATTCCGGCTGCATTGCTCGCACTTCTTGTTCAGGGTTTCTTTGATCTGATTGAAAAGTGGGCAACAAAATAATTAAGGCTATTCAAGCTCGGCAAGTAAGCTTCTGATATCCAATGGTTTTGTAAACATATCAACTGAACCGTCTTCCTTTTTCGGCCATTCTTCTTTAGGTCTGTCCCAATATAATTCAACGCCATTGCCATCAGGATCATCCAGATAAAGTGCTTCTGAAACTCCATGATCCGATGCACCTGAAATCGGATATTTTTTATCCTGCAGCCGCTTGAAAATTTCAGCCAGATCTTTTTTAGAAGGATAGAGAATTGCAGTATGAAATAATCCCGGGCTACTTTTAGGAGCAGCTTCTGCATTTTTACTGAACCAAGTATTCAACCCAATGTGATGATGGTATCCGCCGGCTGAAATAAAAGCAGCCTGATCTCCGTAGGTGGTCATAAGTTCAAAGCCTAACAAGTCGCAATAAAACTCAAGAGAACGATCAAGATCAGAAACTTTCAAATGAACATGTCCAATGGAAGTTTTAGGTGGAATTTTATATGACATAGCACAATGTTTTAATAAGAAGTTTCAAAAATAAAAAAAGCCTTCCCAAATGAGAAGGCTTTTCTCTGGTTCCGATGCTCTGCGTCGGAATCTTTATTTTAAGGAATAACACAACTTGTTGCTTTGTTATCCGGACGTAAACGACCTGCTGGTTTAAGGTATTTAAACAAGTAGAGCCTTCAAGGCTCGGCGGGCTAGCTTGGAAACGGGAGTGGATCTCCCAATTTCTTACTTTGTTATCCGGTTCTTTGCAGTAATACCTATGATCAATAAAAAAAGCCTTCCCAAATGAGAAGGCTTTTAAATTAAATAGAATTAAATCAGACAATCAGGCATCAGTTACCGCCATCTCTGTTTGCTGATCTTGGAGTTGGCCAGGTCATTTGCTCGCCTGTTCTACGACTTATTGGAAGAACAGCTCTGTCTCGAGGGAAAGACTCAGGATCTTCACTAGCCATGTATGTAAGAACTGCAGTTAAAATTGCGTTATTTCGTACATCATCAAAAACGATCTTATCGTATGTATCACGATTAGTGTGCCACGTATAGTTCCAATAACTCCAGCTAAGTGAGCTTAAAGAAAATCCGGGAGCACCGGCAGCTATAAAAGAAGCGTAGTCAGAGCCACCGCCACCGGGAGTTCCGGGGAAAGTTGTTTCTATATGTCTGCTGATGTCGTTTGGTACAGCTTCCAACCAGCGTCCTAAGAATTCATAAGAATGAAGGAATCCCTGACCTGATAATCTTACTACACGTCCAGTTCCGTTATCCTGATTGAAAAGTGCTTGTAAGTTGTCAACAACTTCAGGATTGTCTTCAACAAAAGCTCTTGAGCCATTCAATCCTTGCTCTTCACTTCCCCAAAGTCCAACAATAATGGTTCTCTTAGGATTAGGATATACTTTTTTCAAAATACGAGCTGCTTCCATCATGGTGATAGAACCTGTACCGTTATCCGTTGCTCCGGTTCCGCCATCCCATGAATCGAAATGAGCAGAAAGAACAATGTACTCGTCTGGTTTTTCAGTTCCGGGAATAGTTGCGATAGTATTGAAAGTCTCTACTTTTCCAAGTTCTTTAGAAGTGGCTTTTACATGAATTTTTGGCTTATCACCATATTCAGTTAAGCGGTAAAGCAATCCATAATCTTCAAGAGAAAGATCAACTGTAGGAATTTTCTGGGTTGAAGAACTAAATATTTTATTTACACCAAATCCTGATGACCATCTGGATTGAATGATTCCAACCGCTCCGGCTTCTTCAAGAGCTGCAATAATAGTTCGTGAATTGTATCCGGTGTTGTTGATTCGATCTCTCCAAGCCCGAGTTTCAGCATTACGCTCTTCTTTCATTTTTTCGAACGATTCTTCTGTAGCGAATTCTTCCCAGTTATAATCAGGACGTCCGGTTGGCTGATGCATGGAAACCAATACATATTTTCCTTTCGCGTTCTTCAACCAGGCTTCAAATTCTTCTTTATTTTCAACTTCAGGAATAATTACTGTTTCAGCTTCAACACCATTTTTCTTGGTGCCCGGGCTCCATGCTAAGATCATTCCTTCCATACTCACAGTACGTGGATGCGTAAGATCTACATGAGTAACTCCGCGTTCCCATCCTCGCCATTCTCCGAATTGTTGTTTTTCGGCTTCAATTCCCCACTCTTTGAACGTATCTACCGCCCAGTTATGAGCTTTTAATTGTTGTGGAGTACCAACCAAGCGCGGCCCGATAACATCTAACAACTCATGAGCAAGTTTCTCAAGATGAGAATTTTCATTGGCTTCTTTTACGATCATATCCACCACTTCTTCAGTAGTTTGTGCAACTGCCATTGTACTTGTTAGTACAAAAACAGCCATAAATAGTTTAAGTGTTCTTTTCACTTTCACCCTCATTAGATTAATAAATTAGTTGGCGAGAATATATCCAAGAAAAGAGTAAGGGAAGAGGGTTGTAACTTTTTTTAACAGTTTACCTGAATAAAAAAACCTCCAACTCTATTGAGCGGAGGTTTGAATATATTTTGCCACGGAAACACTAAATCACGAAAGTTACTATTTAGTGCTTTTGAGATTTAGTGGCGAAACAATCTTAAGCAGTTTCCAGCATTTTCTTTAGCGTAATGCCAATTTCTGCAGGACTGTCAACAACAGTGATACCTGCAGCAGCAAGTGCTTTTTTCTTTTCCTGAGCAGTTCCTTTACCACCGGAAATGATCGCACCAGCATGTCCCATACGTCGGCCCGGAGGCGCTGTTGATCCCGCAATAAATGCCACAACAGGTTTGTCAACATGCTTTGCAATATATTCAGCAGCCTCTTCTTCAGCAGAACCGCCAATCTCACCGATCAATACGATCGCGTCAGTATCAGGATCTTCCTGAAGCATTTTAACAGCATCAAGATGAGTAGTTCCGATCACCGGATCTCCACCAATTCCGATTGCTGTGCTTTGACCCAATCCTTCTTTGGTCAATTGATCAACTGCTTCGTAAGTCAACGTTCCTGATCTGGAAATCAAACCAACGGTTCCTTTTGAGAAAATACTTCCGGGCATAATTCCCACTTTCGCTTCTCCTGGAGTAATTAATCCCGGGCAATTTGGTCCAACCAGTACTGCTCCATGATTTTTCACAACTTGCTTGGCTACGATCATGTCTTTAACAGGAATTCCTTCCGTAATACAAATGATCACTTTGATGCCGGCAAAAGCTGCTTCAGTAATAGCGTCGCCTGCAAATGCTGGAGGAACAAAAATGATAGATGTATTTGCCTGAACTTCTTCAACAGCTTCAGCAACTGTATTAAAAACCGGACGATCTAAGTGAGTTTGCCCGCCTTTTCCCGGAGTAACTCCGCCTACAACATTCGTTCCGTACTCGATCATTTGACCTGCATGAAAACTTCCTTCACTTCCGGTAAAACCCTGTACAATCAGTCGGGTATCATTTCCTACTAATACGCTCATTTTTGTTCTTTAACGTTCAAATTTTTGTGCGCTAGAATATACCACCATTGCATGGCAATGGAAAGCGCTTTTAAGGATAGTTAATGGTTATTAGTTATTGGATAAAGGTTGAATACTAATAACCATTATCCAATAACTGAATTTCAAAATCCGTATAATTGAATCATGATAACCGACGACAAAAAAGAGGAAGTTCGAGACGCCGCTGATATAGTGGAGGTTGTGGGCGACTATGTAAAGCTGAAGCGCTCAGGCAGTGGTTTCACGGGTTTGTGTCCTTATCATGATGAAAAGACCCCGTCTTTTAATGTGACACCGAGATTAGGCATTTTTAAATGCTTTGGATGTGGTGAATCCGGTGATGTTTTCAAATTTGTGATGGATCAGGATGGGATCGGTTTTACGGAAGCCGTTCGGCAGCTTGCAGATCGTTACGGAGTTTTTATCCCCGAAGAAGAAAGTTCAGAACCATCGGAGAGTCTTCAGCAGAAAGAAGGAATTTATCATGCGCTGAAGTTTGCAGGAATTTATTTCTACAGAAATCTGATCGAAAATCCGGATGCAGAGAAGGCACTAAAGTATCTGGATAACCGTGGTTATAATCGGGAAGTGTTTAAAAAGTATGGATTGGGTTATGCTCCTACCGGTGGAAGTGATCTTTACAAAGCAGCACAGAATGCAGGAATTTCAGAAGAATATTTAGTTGAAGCAGATCTGATCAAGCCCAGCCAAAGGGGAGAAGGCTATTACGATACTTTTCGTGGACGATTGATGTTTCCCATCTTTGGAACTACAGGAAAAGTGATCGCTTTTGCAGGAAGAGTACTTGGAAATGAAAAAACAGCTAAGTACATAAATTCTGCACAGACCAAAGTGTACAACAAAAGTGAAGTTGTATACGGGGTTAACTTTGCAAAGAATGAGATCCGTAAAAACAAAGAAGTGATTCTGGTCGAAGGATACACGGATGTGATCACTTTGAATGAGCATGGTATTAAAAATGTAGTGGCAAGTTCAGGAACAGCCCTCACACCCGGACAAATGAAGATACTGAATCGTTACGGTGAGAAGATCATTATGATCTATGATGCGGATAATGCCGGTCAGGCCGCAATGAAGAGAGGTATCGATATTGCTTTGGCCCAGGGAATGGAAGTTCAGTTGCTGGAACTCCCGGATGGTGAAGATCCTGATTCATTTGTGAAGCAATTCGGAAAAGAATCTTTCGATGAGTTAAAGAATAAAGAAGCTTTAGATTTTGTGGATTTTCTTCTTTTGAAAGCAGATGAAGAAGGACGATTGAACAATCCCGTTCAGGTTGGTAAAGTGATTTCCGAAATTCTTCAAGCTATTGCCTGTATAAAAGAGTCGATTCAGCGACAGATCTATGTACAGCATCTTCATCAGAAAACTCAGCAATACCGAAAGGGGAGTGACCGGGAACTTTTTACTGAGCTGGAAAGAGTGATGGCACAAAAGCAGCAGGAAGATTTCAGAGATCGAAGGAGGGAAGCCTTCAGGGAACAAAGAACTGTTGATGAAACAGGAATGACGGACGGGCGCGTTACTTCAGACGAAGTACAAACTCCGAAGGCTTTGGACGGTCGTCACGCGCCATCTTCCAAAAAACCTCAGTTCGAGAAAGAACTTATCCGGTTAATGATCACTTACGGCCGTGATATGGTCGAATATATTTGCTCATTTACTAATGAAAAGCTTTTTGAAGATGAAGAATTAAAGACTTTTTATCTGGATATCCTCAATCGTTACAAAGAAGAAAAAGAGATTTCCATTCAGGTCTACTCCGGAAAACAAGATCCATTTCCACGGTTGGTAGGTGATGTTCTATTGGAACAATACGCACCTAGCGAGAGGCATGAGGAGAAAGTGGGACTGAAATATGAGAAAGATAAGAATCCTTACAGAACGGCAAAAAGTGCTATCAAAGCTATGGAATTGGCTTTTTATAAGAGGAAAATAGCAGAATTATCCGAGAGATTTGGAAGGTCGGAATCTCAGGAAGAGAAAAAGAAAATAATGTCTTCTCAAACGCTCATTCAGGGGAAAGTTACCAAATTGACTACTACTTATTCAGACGATTATTACCCGGATCCTTCAACCGAATCTGAGAATGTTGTGAACGAAAAGAAGTTTGAGTACAAGATGAAAAGGGAAAGGGAATAGTTATTTGTTATTAGTTGTTGGTATATACAAATAACAAATAACTGTTAACTTACAACATTATGAAGACCATCAATCCTGCTACCGGAAAAGTAATTAAAGAATATTCGGAAATGAGTTTTGAGGAAGTTTCCGGAATCATTTACAGGGCAAACATTGCTCAAAAACAATGGAAGGAAAGAAGTTTTACAAATCGTTCTGTAAATCTGAATAAGATCAGTGAATTACTGAAAAAGAATAAAGACAGGCTGGGAAAATTGATGTCTACCGAGATGGGAAAGCCTTTTTCTGAGTCAATTGGAGAGATAGAAAAATGCGCCTGGGTTTGTGAATATTATGCTGAGAATGCAGAGGAATTTCTTGCTGATGATACTGTTGAAACAGACGCATCAAAAAGCTATGTGACGTTCAATCCTCTGGGAACAGTTCTTTCAATTATGCCGTGGAACTTTCCTTTCTGGCAGTTATTCAGATTTGCAGCTCCGGCGTTAATGGCAGGTAATGCAGTAATTCTGAGTCATTCGGAAAATGTAACGGGTTGTGCACTGGAAATTGAAAAGATCATCCACGGATCGGGCATATCTGCTGATCTGTTTCGTACAATTCTGGTCCAGAATGAAAACATGAAACCGATAGTTCAGCATGATGGAATAGCAGCGGTTACATTAACAGGAAGCACCAAAGCCGGGAAGATTGTCGCTTCACAAGCCGGGGAAGCATTAAAGAAAACGGTATTGGAATTAGGAGGCAGTGATCCTTCTGTAATCTTAGCCGATGCTGACATCAAACAAGCAGCTGAAAGTTGTGTGAATTCAAGACTATTAAACAGTGGACAAAGCTGTATTGCGGCTAAGAGGTTCGTGGTTGTTGAAGAAGTGTATGACGAGTTTGTATCGGAATTCAAAAAATTGATGGAAACTAAGAAAGTTGGTGATCCTTTTGATGAAGCTACTGATATCGGCCCAATGGCTAGAGAAGATCTGAGAGATGGTTTACACGTTCAGGTTCAGAAAAGTATTGAAGTAGGAGCAGAGTGTACGCTTGGCGGAGAAAAACCGGGAGCAGTAGGTTCTTTTTATCCGGTTACTATCCTTGAAAATGTGACCAAAGGAATGCCTGCTTACGACGAAGAACTATTTGGCCCTGTTGCTTCTATTATCAAAGTTCAGGATGAGGCAGAGGCTGTAAAAGTAGCGAATGATTCTGTTTATGGATTAGGCGCTTCTATTTACTCTTCCGATGTAGAAAAAGCAGAGAAAATAGCAGCGGAGCAGCTGGAAGCAGGATGCTGTTTTGTGAATGACTTCGTTAAATCTGATCCAAGGTTACCTTTCGGTGGAATCAAGCAATCAGGATACGGAAGAGAGCTAGGCTTATATGGAATTCGAGAGTTTGTGAATACGAAGACGGTGTATGTGATGTGAAGTAGAATTAGGAATAAGTAAATAAGGGAATTAGGAATAACTATTCAATTATTCCTAATTCCATACTCCTAATTATTCTCCACCATCATTGTGATTACCAACCCCCGCTGAAGCTTCTCCTTTCGCTAAGGCGCTTAATCGATCTACGGCATCCCAAAGCGTCATGGCCTCTTTCAGCGTTTCGTCAAAAACATCGTTTACAATTGGGTAGAAGGCTTTCATTTCCCAAACTTGGCGAGCTAATTCAGCTTTCATTCGTCCCTCACTCATCCACGCTACTTCCTCAAAATGACCAACAGGAACAAATAGAGAATCTTTTCTGAATTTTGGAGCATCAACTGTATCAGTTATAACAAGTCCCTGATCAATTAATGAAGCTTTGAAATCAGCAATGTTCTTTTCATCCCAAGTAAAATCAGTACGGAATTTTTCAAAATCACCTTCCCATTGTGCACGGAACTCATCTCCATTTTCATCTAAATATGAACGTACGTAATCAAAAGCTGCTCTTTTACGAATAGCAAAATTGATCACATATCCTGAACGGGTAGTGTCGTCAGGGATGATATAATCAGGCACAATTCCGCCTCCACCATATACTGTTCTTCCAGCGTCGGTTTTGTATTTCAAGGAGTCCGGAATTTCTTCTGAAAACTCAATGGCATCGCTCATTGCATTTTGTCTGCGATAAATTTCATAAGCGTATTCTTCACCACCGCCTTCTACAAAAGGCTTTTGGATCAGACGGCCTGAAGGAGTGTAATATCTTGAAATAGTAACCCTAACATTACTGTTATCGATCAATTCATATTGTTGCTGAACCAACCCTTTTCCGAACGTTCGTTTACCTACTATTAATCCACGATCATGATCCTGAATAGCTCCTGAAACGATTTCACTGGCAGAAGCAGCTCCTTCATCCACTAAAATAATAACCGGTTTCCCTTGATATTCACCATCCTTTCTGGAAAAGTAATCACCATCAAATCGGCTGTGTTTGCTTTTCGTTGAAACCAATGAGGTTCCTCTTGGAAAAAACTCCTCTGCAATGGCAATGGCTTGCCCTAAATATCCACCAGGATTTCCACGCAGATCCAAAACCAACCGCTCCATCCCAAGGGATTTCAGTTCTTTTGAAGCTTCCATGAACTCTTGATGAGTGGTAGCCGCAAAACGGTTTATTTTGATGTAACCTGTTTGTTCATCTAACATATATGACGCGTCTACGGTATAAAGCGGGATATCATCTCGTTCAATAGTAAAATATAATTGAGAGGAAACACCGGGTCTTACAATAGTAACTTTTACTTTAGAGCCTTTTTCGCCGCGAAGGTTTTTCAGTACTTGCTCATTAGTAAAACCAACAGCATTACTGTCTTCAATGGCTACAATTCTGTCACCTGATCTTATTCCAAGTTGATCACTTGGTCCACCTGAAATCGCAGTTACAACCGTAATCGTATCTTGAATGATGTTGAACTGAACACCAATACCCTGAAATTTACCTGCAAATTCTTCCTGCACGCGTTCGCTGTCATCCGGTTCTATATACACGGAATGAGGATCTAAAGTTGAAAAAAGACCGCGAATGGCATATTCAGTCAATTTGGTCATGTTCTCGTCTTCAGTGTTATTGGAAACGTAGAAATAAGCCTTTTCAAAACTGGTAAATGCATCCGTAATGGAATTTATCTTTACACCGGGAAATGTAGTATCTACAGGAGTGGACTCAATTTTCAGTGTAGAATCTTTTACATGAGTAACAAATTCTTTGATGCTGACTTTATACATTTTGTCGAGGTCAGCTTCACTGAAATAATTAGCTACAATACTTCGCGTTGCCTGCGCATATTTGATAATATTGGTTTCATCATCGTTTGCAGTTGTTTTAAGAACAGAATCCGCACCGGTAAACTTTACCAGAGCTAAGATTAATACGATGGCAACTTGTGGGGCAATAAATTTTTTTAACGTCATATTCAGTTCAATTATTTATTACACTAACTAAATAGTGCAACGAATTGTTTCATTCAAGATGGATTGTAATAAATAAACCGTTCTAATGCCCATTAAAGTATGTAATGGCTCAGATCTTTGTCTTTTACCAGATCTTCGAGTTGTTTACTTACATAGGTTGGGTCGATTGTGATCTCTCCGGAATTAATATCATCGGGGACTGCAAACAGCAATTCATCAAATAATGATGACATTATGGTATGCAAACGTCTGGCTCCGATATTTTCAACCTGTGAGTTCACCACAGCTGCAATTCTGGCTAACTCAAGAATCGCATCATCTGTAAAGTCTATTTTTACACCCTCTGTTTCCAGCATAGCTTCATACTGTTTTGTAAGTGCGTTCTTTGGTTCAGAAAGAATTTTTACAAAGTCTTCTTCAGTAAGAGAATTCAGCTCCACACGAATTGGGAAACGACCCTGAAGTTCCGGAATCATATCGGATGGTTTTGATACATGAAATGCACCTGAACCTACAAACAGAATATGATCGGTTTTCACGATTCCGTGCTTGGTGTTAACGGTACTTCCTTCCACGATCGGCAGAAGATCACGTTGAACACCCTGACGGCTTACATCAGGTCCGCTTTTTCCTGCTCCGGATGATGGTTCGGCAATTTTGTCGATCTCGTCAATAAATACAATTCCCTGCTTTTGAACTCTTTCCAATGCTTCCTGAACAGCGGATTCATGATCGATGAGTTTTTCAGCTTCTTCTTCCAAAAGTGCTTCTCTTGCTTCAGATATAGGAAGTTTTCTCTTAGCTTTTTTGCCTTTACCGCCCATATTCCCCAGCATATCCTGAAGATTCATTCCCATCTCTTCCATTCCGCCCGGACCGAAGACCTGCATCATTGGCGTTTTGGTATTTTTCACTTCGATCTCTATCTCACGATCTTCCAGTTCTCCGTTGCGTAGTTTTTCTCTGAATCGCTCACGCGTTCTCACATTCAATTCTTCGTCTCCGGCTTTAGCAGGATCAAAATCTGAATCAGAACTTCCTGATCCTGAATTAAAACCAACGCCTTTTTTGGTAACAGGAGGGATGAGGTTATCCAGGATTCGGTTTTCAACAGCCTGAGCGGCTTTTTCTTTTACGCGTTCCTGCATTTCAGCTTTTACCATACTAACGGCAATATCGGTGAGGTCACGGATCATAGATTCAACATCACGTCCCACATAACCAACTTCTGTAAACTTGGAAGCTTCCACTTTAACAAAGGGAGCCATCGCTAGTTTTGCCAGTCTGCGGGCGATCTCAGTTTTACCGACACCTGTAGGTCCGATCAATAAAATGTTATTCGGAACAATCTCTTCTCTTATTTCTTCTCTGGAGTTTAATCTTCTCCATCGGTTTCTTAGCGCAATTGCCACAGAACGTTTTGCAGCTTTTTGCCCGACGATATATTTATCGAGCTCTTTAACAATTTGTTGTGGCGTTAAATTCTTTTCTTCTAACATCATTTAGTCCTCAATTTCTATGATCGACAAATTGTGATTTGTGTAGATGTCGATATCTGCAGCAATATTCAGTGATTCTTCAACGATCTGCTTAGCAGTTAATTTCTTAGCATGTTTGCTCATTGCACGGGCTGCTGAAAGGGCGTATGAACCGCCACTTCCTATAGTGGCAATATTATCATCAGGCTCAATAACATCTCCCTGACCTGAGATAACCAAAGCATTCTCATTATTCATCACAATAAGTAATGCTTCCAGTTTTTGGAGGAATTTATCTTTTCTCCATTCCTTGGCCAATTCAACGGCAGCGCGCTGCATATTGCCGTTATATTCGTTTAGTTTTTCTTCGTACTTCTCAAAAAGGGTAAATGCATCTGCTGTAGATCCGGCAAAACCGGCAAGCACTTTACCTTCGTATAATTTTCTAACTTTCTTTACGGTAGATTTCATCACCGTTTTGTCCATGGTAGCTTGTCCGTCGCTACCCAATGCAGCTTTTCCATTGTGGATAACACCCACAACAGTTGTTGCATGTAATTTGAATGCACTCATTGTATAAAATTAAATTCAGTTTATGCTAAGATCGGCAAAAACCAAGCCATCAAAATATCAGTACTAATTTTGATGGGTATGGTTCTTTCTTCCATTCGAATTGGCAGAACTTCCTGACGTTCTGTTTCCGCTGTTTCGATGATTGCTTTTCTTTGTGATCTCCAGATCATCTTTACCGCGATCTATCTCTTCAACATATTCTACCTGTTCCAGGGCCTCATCAATAGAAGCACCGCGCATAACTACATCGGTTATATCCACATCAGAACCGGATAGTGTTACTTTGAATCGGCTTAACGGAATACTTTCATCAGCAACCATGGTAATTTTGATGTGCAATTTTGACATCCACTTCCAGCGCTTGCTGAACATTCCTTTGTTGATGAGTGTCTTCATGTAGGGGTTTACATACAGATCAACTGCACGATATTCTGAAGCATGCTTAAATTTACTTAACCAACTTTCAATGTCAGTAAGGATAGTATCATCGCTGATCACATCACCACTTCCACCACACATCGGGCAGACTTTAGACACGGAGTTGATCACACTTGGACGAATTCGCTGTCTGGTGATTTGAACCAATCCGAAATCACTCATTCCCAGCATATTGGTTTTGGCAGGATCTTTTCGGAATTCTTTCTTTAATTCATCGTAGATCTTCTTACGATTTTTGTCGTCTCTAAGATCAATAAAATCCACTACAATAATTCCACCGATATCTCTCAGGCGTAATTGTTTAGCAATTTCTCTGGCAGCATCTAAGTTTGTTTTCAGTGAATTATCTTCCTGTCTTGCCTTAGCCGCATAAGGTCCGGAGTTTACATCCACCACATACATAGCTTCTGTCTGCTCAAAGATCAGGTAACCGCCCGACTTCATTCTGACCCTTGGATTGAAGATAGAATTGATATCCTCAGCAATTCCCATTTGGTCGAAAATATGCTTCTTTCCTTTATACTGATGTACATTTTGAGCCATCTCAGGAGCAATCTGTCCAACATAAGATTTTAGCTGACGATACATTTTTGGGTCATCAACCAGCACTCGTTCGTAGTTTTTAGCAAAAAGATCACGGATCAGGCTTTCTGTCATGTCCAGATCTCTGTGCAGGAGAGAAGGTGGTTTAGCAGTTTCAAGCTTGTCTAAGATCTTTTCCCATTTTCTTAAAACATCACGAAGATCATCTTCAATAGCTTTTTCGTCCTGACCCTGAGCAACTGTTCTCACGATCACTCCAAAGCCGTCCGGAACCATGTCGCCAAGAATATTTTTTAAACGACGACGCTCTTTGTAGTTAGAAATTTTCTTAGAAACAGCGATGTAATCTCCCATTGGGATCAACACTAAAAAGCGACCTGCAATGGTGATATCAGTAGAGATTCGAGGTCCTTTGGAGCCAATAGGTTCTTTAACGATCTGAACCAATAATTTCTGGCCGTTTCTCAATATCTTTCCGGCAAGTGCTTGTTTCTGATGATTAGCAAGCTTCTCTTTGTTCTTCAGATCAGGCTTTGCATGACCCGGAATAGCATTTTTGCCGTTAAGCATGGCAATGTATTCATCTAAATGGTCGCCGGCATCCGAGAAATGTAAGAAAGCGTCTTTAGGAGTTCCCATATCGATGAAAGCAGCTTTGATACCGCTCATCACTTTATGGACTTTTGCTACATGAATATTACCAACAGTACGCTGGTTCTCTTCGGATTGGATGAATAATTGAGCGAGCTCTCCATCTTCGAGCAACGCAATCCGAGCTTGATCCTCGGTGGAATGAATTATGATTTGATTCTTCATTGAATTTCTTTTTTGAACGGCCGTTAGCTGCAATACATGCTATCCACTGTCGAATTCTGAGTACTAACTCCGGATCGTAAAATGAGCGTATATAGGATGTTACCTGAAAAGGCAGTGCAGTAACATCGGCCTGATTATCTTGAAAATTTGTTTTGTTAGGGGCTGATGGTTGTGAAATATCAGCGAAAAGTTTCTGCTTTATAAGTACAAAAATTGATGTGCAGAATAAAAGTAGATCGGTAGAAATAGCATCAAGAAGCATGTTTTTTTCTTCTTGTCCATTTTGTAATTGATATGTATTCAGTGCGTAGTGCAAAAAATAGTCTCTGTAAAAATCTTTTTATTTAACCGTCTTTATAAATACAAATATACGGTTGATTCCAATACTTTGAAATGATTAAATGATGTAATTTTTTTTGGCGTGAGGAGATTCTGCTTTGTCTGTTTCAATTTGTCATTGGAAGCAGGAGTTTGCGGACGAGGTTAATCGGCGAGTCGAAAGCACTTGTTCGGCACGCTGTATCTATTTAATGATTTGAAGATATTCCTTGATTGTAACTTCAGAATAAAATGTTCTTATTCCATCAAAATATTCATAGTTGTGCTTGCTCAACTCTTCACGAAATGAATTAAATAAGCGATAGATAAGTGGATGGGATTGGTCTTTTGTCAGACTTAAAACTATCTGTTGAAATTCCGGAAGCATTTTTCCTTTGCTAGAATTATCAGGGTTGATCTTATAAATACGAGTATTATCTAAACCATTCATAAATAAGCATGTATAGTATTTAAAATGGTATAAATTTTTCTGAATTAAATCTGGATGTTGTGCGGAAAGTAAAGAAGTCTCCCATTTTTTTAATCTGTCGACTAAAATGGAGTAGTCACCTACATAACCTTCTCCAATATCTTTTTCAGTTAACAGCAGATCAACGTAGCTATTTAAAGGTTTTGAATTTGAATTAGCAAAGTACTTTTTATAGTTAGCCGGAGAATAAGAAACATACATTTCTTCAGTTGATGATAATACGAGTGCTAATCCTGCGCTTCTGAGCGAATCAGTATATTCTTTGCTCTTAGTTGAATATTTATCTCTGTAATAACTTGGGACGTATTGATTATAAAAATGATCGGTTTGTGCATCAGAATATCTCTTATAGAACTTATCGAAAATCAAGAAAATTGAAACCTGATGCTCTGAAGATTGACATTGAGTATTCATTAAGGAATTAGTTAATGCGATAACTTCCTGACCTGACTGTAATTTGTGTAGCGGAATCCTCTCAAGTTCATTTTGGTAAGACTCGATTGGACAATTAAATAGTAAAAAAAGCAGAATAAGATTCATTAGAAATACGTGATATTACGTTCGACTGTGCCATTTTCTTTGTATTTATATTCTCCGGATTCTTTTTTTTCAAGGATTACTTTTTTAATCCAATTTCCAAAATCATCTAATTCATACTCATACTTCTCTTCCTGAACCACGTTTCCATTATCGTTCTTATAACTTTCATATGAGTTGTGGCATTTGAAAACAGTAGATTCAGGAAATTGATTTTCATCATATCTAAAAATTCCTTCTCCCCAACAACCATGGTAATCATCAATAGTAAACATTCGTAGAATTAAGCCATTCGAATCGACCCAATTTTCACCAAGTATTCTTTCTTCTTGACTTACTATTGTTAACCTCGTGATTGAGTTTTCATCTTTATACTCAACAAATCTCATGTTCTCAGATGGATGAACAACAATCGTAATATCTTTCCATGTTGAATCAATTTTTTCAAGTTCCATTAAAGAATCTGGCGAATAGTAATAATACTTAGTTGATTTGAATTCTTCTCCCGGATAACTGACCTTATTTACAGAAGATAGATTTCCGTTTTTATATAAATATTCTTCTCTGATGAATAACTCTCGTTCAGGTTTAAGAAAGAACATTTCATGTAGTGATATTCTATTCTCCGAATTGTACTCGTTCAAAACGATTGAAAACTTCTCTTTATCCTTTCCACTAAAATTGTAATTGACTACTGAATCAATTCGATTTTCAGAATAAAAAAAGTATGATTGCTCAGTTGATGAGAACCCATCTTCTGACATTTGAGTTGTATTCGTTTGATCAATCAAATAACCGTCTTCATTAAAATTTAAGCTATCCTTCTGCCAATATTGTTGAATGGTTGCTGATTTCACCTTCCCTTTTAAATCGAAATCCGTTGTTGTGAGAGGTATAAAATCAGATTGAGCAAACGAATTTAAACTGATTGAACAAAAAAGGAATGTGATGAAAAGTTTGATCATAAATTTTATGTACCTATCGACCATGTGTTTACGTGATGCAGGTCTTCATTTTTAATTGAAGTAACTGAATATTTTTATTGGTAACAAGACCGAGATTCTTAGATACAAATTTCAATATGGCTTTTCGGATAAGATCTGACTGGTATGCCAGATAGTTAGCATATAAATACGATCTGGTTTTATTTCATAAATCATCCTGTAATTACCATGAATAAGCTCTTTGATTTCTTCACGATTAAATTCAGGTACCATTCTGCCACTACCTGGTTGTGATCTTAGTTGTTCACAATGATCGAAAATCTCTTCCGCCCACTTTATAGCTGTCGGAATGTGATCCAAAGCGATGTAATCTGTACATTCCTCAACTCTAGTAAGAAAACGATCGGTAAAAATTACTTCCATTTAGAAAGATGCTTTTCAATCCTTTCTTTAGCTTCGTCCATGGTAAAGGTATTACCTTGCTCAACTTGTTGTTTTGCTTCCAGCAGATCTTCCAACATTTCCATTCTTTCGGCAATGCGCTCGTATTCGGATACATCCATCAAAACAGCTGCACTTTTGCCATGTTGAGTTAAGACGATAGGTTGTTTGTCTTTCTTCAGTCGTTTTACAAAATCAGCCGACTTTTTACGAAACTCGGATAGGGGTTCGATATCTTTTGAAAGAGAAATATTCATATAAGTACATATAAAGTTTTTTAAAGTACTATAAATATACCGAATTGAAAGGTGCTTACCAATGTAAGGTAGGTCAGGCTAAAATTAAGTGAATTAACAAGAGTTGTTACTTAAATGAAGAGGAAGCAGGAGCTCCCTACTGGCATTCCCAAGCAGAGCTTGGGAACGAGGTGAAATTTAATTGGTTAATATTGCTGTAGCTTCTATTGTTCTTTCAATGCCTGTAGTTATTCCTCCGACATTAAGATCTCTATGAGCTTGAACCGAAGCTTCATTTTTGGTGATAATTAATGCATTAGCTCCAATATCTTTAGCCTTGTTTTTAAAAGCTTCAATGATTTTTTGTTCTGGGTCATTTTCTTCAAAAAGTATAGATTTGAATTTAGCAATTTCTGTATAGTCGTTATCTATATCGTGTAAATTTTCAAAGACGACAATGTTTTCAACTGGTTTTTTTGGTTGAGCTTCACTTAGCATTTCAGTTTCAATCTTAACTGCATTTGCTGATGAACATGCAATGAAAATAAAAGGAATAATAAGCAGTACTTTTGGGAGAGTTTTCATTTTAGTATTTAATGTTTATCAGATTTGTGTATAACGACCCAAACCGCATTCGAGTCCGCATGAAACGTTTGTTATGCACCACAGTGTGTAGCATTAATTTGTCTTTTCTTTTTCATTAGAAAAACTATTTTCGAGTGAATCTTTCTTTATTTCTGTTGGAGCTACATTCTTTTCTTCGTAATTATCAATTTCTTCAATTCGGGGAAATAGAAAAAGAATAAACAAGAATAAGCCAATCAGGATTACTGGAACTGAAGTTCCAATTCTATATCCTGTCAACCCAAAAAGGGCATTATCAACCTCTGGCAAATGATTTTGTTTTTTTGCTTCTTTTTTAAACGCATTCAAGTATTGAGACATCCTATAAAGGATTAGCATCTGAACTAACATGATTAAAATACCAGCAATTAATAGTGATTGACTAAGTATAAGTTGTTCATTACTCATCAAAGCATACCAACCTGCTAAAATTGCGATTGCTACAAATGGTACAGAAAAAACAGTTCGCCAAAAAAGCTCACTTTGATAAATCCATAGATCTACAATCTTTGAATAATTATTATCTTTTGATGGCTTATGATGCTTATTCATTTTAATGGTTGCCTAACATAATATTATCTGAACTATCGTTCGTATAAAATCAATTTAAGATAGAAAAAGGGTGAACTAAAACAAGTACTAAGCCAAACCCATCCCCATCCCTGTCCCTTCCCTTAAACGGGACGTTGTAATTAAATTCTGAGTGGTGTTATGGAGTTTCCCTCCCTGATGTTAGGGAGGGAACAAGGGTGGGTCAGAGAATTGATGCGAAGATTCTAAATCTCCCTTCGAAGGGAGACCGATCGAACACTTGTATGAGATCAGAGGGATGTTGTGGAGTTTATGAACTCCGAACTTGCACAACACCTATTTCTTGTTCCGAACGTCCAGTTCTGAATGTGGTATTGAGGCTCTGCCTTGTTTTCTTCAATTTGTAATAGGAAGCAGGAGCTCCCTAATGGCATTCCCAAGCAGAGCTTGGGATGGAGGCGATAAGAAAAAAGGCTCTGTCCAACTGCGGAAATTACTAAACTTCTATTTGGATGTTGGATGTTGGATGTTGGATGTTGGATGTTGGATGTTGGATGTTGGATGTTCTTATCCTTTCGCCTTCGCACCAATTCTTCCGGCCCATAGTTTAAAATCGTCCAGGATGATATAAATGGATGGAAGTACGATCAGCGTAACAACCGTTGAGAAGATCAATCCGCCAACAATAGCTCTTGCCATCGGGAAGTAGGGAGGTCCGTCGCCACCAATTTGAGTAGTTCCGATACAAAGTGGGATCAATCCAAGAACCGTTGTTCCTGCAGTCATCAAGATTGGACGCATTCGGTCTTTTCCACCTTGTACCACAGCTTCGGCACGACTCATTCCTTCTTCTCTCAAATGAATGATATGATCGATCAGAACGATACCATTGTTAACTACAATTCCCATCAGAATAAGAATTCCGATCATGGCCATAAGATCAAAAGTGGTTCCGGTAAAAAAGAAGAACCAGAAAATCCCAACAATTCCGTACAGTATACAAGCAAGAACGGCGGTAGGATACATTAATGATTCGAATAAGGAAGCCATCACCAGATAAATGAGAAAGAAAGCAATTCCGATATTGAACAACATCGTTCCCATGGCTTCATCGTCGTTACTGAAACTACGACCAAAACTCCATGCGTAACCGGTAGGATAAACAATCTGATCCATGATGCCTCTGAGTTTATCTCTTGCATCGTCGGGAGTCATGCCATCTTCCAGATTGACAGCTATGCCTAAAGAGGTTTTACGATCCTGACGAAATATTCTGCCCGGCCCGGAAGCTTGTTCAAAACTGGCTAGTGTAGAAAGTGAAGTGGTTCGGTCACCCTCTATAGATATCGGAAGATCTTTAAGATCGTCAATCGATTGTTTATCTACATTTTGAAGAGCTAGAATTACGTTAATTTCTGAATTAGCACTTCTTACCTTGCGTAGATTTTGTCCACGAACGGCATTTGATACTGATCTGGCCACAGCTTGTGAACTCAATCCAAATGTTTTGGCTTTTTCAGAATCGATGGTTAACCGAACTTCATCTCTGCCACGTTCGGCATCCGATTTTACATCTGTGAACCCTTCAACCTGAGAAATTCTCCATTCAACCTGGTCAGCTAACTCAGTAAGTACATCCATAGATTCTCCCTGAACATACACTCGAATAGATTCGCTGTTGTTTCTGCTTCTGAATTCAAAAGCAGGTTCTCCAATAGTGACAACTGGTAAATCTTTTTCGATCTCTTCTTTAATGAATTCAACGGATTTTTTTGCATCCTCTTCATCAATAAGGATTATTGTTGAAAGAGCGTATTCCGGTTGGTAGTAAGTATAAACTGATTCGATTTCGAATTTATCCTGATTTTCATACAGGTAATCTTCAATTTTATCTACCGTTTCTTTTACCCGATCCAAAGTATATGAACCATTTAAATTGTACCGAAGCTCCATTTCTCTTTCAGGATTGTTGGGAAACATATCAATGTTTAAGCCCAGCGCAATTGGAACTCCTATACTGAGGAATAAGAGAATAATACTGATCGTGGAAACCCATCTGCGATCGATAAACCAAGCTAAAAAAGTGTAATACTTTTCAGAGAGCTTATCTACAATAGTTCGTTTTATCTTTTTTGATCTTGGTTTTATTTTTGATGTGAGAAGAGGTATCACGGTTAATGATATCAGAAGAGATGCGATCAAAGAAATAATGATCGGCATTCCGATGTAATACATATACGGAGCGATAAAACTTTCATTCACAATATTTGGAAGAAAAACCACAACAGAAGTAAATGTACCTGCAGTTACGGCGATACCAACTTCTTTAGCGCCTAGAACAGCAGCTTTTGCAGGTTCTACACCATTTCTTCGGTGTCGGTGGATATTTTCAGTAACCACTACGGCATTATCAACCAGCATACCTATGGCAAGAATCAAACCGGTCATCGACAAAATATTGATGGAGATATTTAAGAAATAGAAAAAGCCTAAAGTTACTACCAGAGAAAATGGAACGGCTGTAGCAACGATCAAAGTAGTTCCAAACTGACGAAGAAAAAAGAACAGCATAATAACAGAAAGTCCGGCACCGAGAATGCCTGCATTCATTAATTCCTCTAAAGAACTCAGGATTCCCTCAGCTTGATTATTCATTTCATAAATTTGAATTCCCTGCATTTCCGGAAGTTCATTGATCTCTTCGATTTCTTTGAGAACACGATCAGCTGTTGCAACGGTATTGGCAGATGATTCTTTAACTATATCTAAGCCAATAGCATATTTTCTGTCTAAATGCCTTGCGTAATTCCGAACAGGAGAGGTGTAAGCGACAGTTGCAATATCTTTTAATCGAAGATTGTTATCTCCGATGACAAGATTTTCAAAATCTTCGATCTCGGTTAATTCACCCATTGGACGAACATTATATCGCAATCCCGAGTCATTGATCTTTCCTGCTGAGATCGAGAAGTTGGATCTGCTCAAACGTTGATTCAGATCATTCAGGTCGATGTTATAATTCTGGAGCCTGTTTGCCAGTAATTCAATACGAATCTCTTTTTTCTCAACACCATAAAGGGTAACCTGACCAACTCCTTCAATACGCTCAATACGTTGTTTCAGGTTTCGGTCTAAAAGATCATATGCATTTGAAAGGTCCCGTTGACTGGAGATACGTAACTGAAGCATATTTCCGCCGCCATCTTCAAATTTGTGTACCTGATAGTACTCAAAGTCGTCCGGCAGCTGGTTTCGGACACTTTCTATCTTTTCTTTGATCTCTATAGCCTTCAGATCAATGTCACTGTCTTGAGTGAATTGTATGTTTACGCCACCTTCATTTTCTCCGGCATTGGAATTGATCTGTTTAACTCCACTAATGGTAGCTAAAACTTCTTCAATAGGTCGGATAACCTGTTCTTCAATTTCGTTTGGAGAGGAGTTAGGGTATGGAATCTGAACAAAAGCGCCCGGAAAAGAAATGTCAGGGAAATATTCCAGTGGAACTAATCTGGTAGCAATAAATCCCACAACCACGAGGCTCACAAAAACCATCATGGTTGTTACGGGGCGTTTTATGGAGATCTCAGTCATACTCATCTCAGTTCTCCGTTACAACTTCGGTTGTAGTATCGTATTTTTTTCTGTCCATGATGGAATACATCACCGGAATTACAACAAGCGTAAGTAGCGTTGAAACCAGAAGTCCACCGATTACGGTAATACCCATCGGTGCTCTTAGTTCAGCTCCGTCTCCAAATCCGATAGCAAGAGGTAGAAGTCCCAAAGTAGTTGTTAATGTAGTCATCAAAATCGGGCGTAATCTGGATTTACCACCTTCAATAATAGCTTCGTATTTATCCATGCCCCGTTCTCTCAGTTGATTGATCAGATCGATCAATACTATGGCGTTGTTTACTACAATTCCGGCAAGGAGGATCAAACCAATGAATACAACAACACTTATAGTTGTACCTGTAATAAAGAGAGCCAGAACAGCTCCAACCAAAGCAAGTGGGATGGTAAAGAGGATGATAAAAGGGTGAAGCAGAGATTCGAACTGAGAAGCCATCACCAGATAAACGAGAAATATGGCCAATGCAAGTGCGAATAAAAGAGATTTGAAAGATTCTCCCATTTCTTCGTTTTGCCCCGCAATTCTTGCAAATATACCGCTTGGCATGGTAGTTTCGTCAATGATTTGTTGAACATCAATTGCAGCTTCTCCAAGATCTCCGTAATTCAGGTTTGCAGTTACAACAGCAACTCTTTGTTGGGAAGCTCTGCGTATTTCTCCGGGACCGTTTGCAATCTTAACTTCAGCAATAGCGCTTAAAGGAATTGATCGTTCACTGTTTGGATTGATAACCAGATTCTTGATTTCGTCAATAGAAGAACGGTCTTCCTCCTGAGCTCGTACCAACACATCAATTTTACGATCTCTCCATGAATATCTGGTTGCAACATCACCGCGAACATTACTCACCACACGATCTGCAACTTCGTGCACTTGCAGTCCTAAAGCTGCTGCTCGATCTCTGTCAAACAGAATTTGAATTTCCGGGCTTCCGATCTGCATGGAGTTTTTAACATCAGCAAAACGAGAGTTTATATCCATTTTCTGAACAATTAGGTCACTAACTTCTTTAAGCTGCTCCAGATCAAATCCACTTATTTCAATTTCAACCGGTGTCGAAAAAGAAAACAGAGACGGACGGGAAAATTTATACTGTAATCCGGGCACTACTTGAAGGGAGTTTCTCATTGAACTCATTACCGAACTTTCAGTTTCAGAAGAAGCTCCTGATGCCAGCAGAACATTTAGCTCGCCCCAGTTTTCTCCACCTTGATCAGGATTAGCATCCATTCTGTTACCGGTTCCGGCAACTGCAAAAGTAGATTGAACATTCTGAGCATTTTTTGTGGCTTCCTGTACAGCTTTTAGAGCAGAATCGGTTTGTTCGATCGGTGTTCCCGGAGGAAGTTTGAATTCAACTTTAAATTCACCTTGAGATAATTGTGGTATAAGTTCAATTCCGATTTTTTGTACTAAAGCCAAAGAACCTGCGAAAGAAAGGATAGCTATAACGATCACAACAAGTCTGTTGTTTAAAGACGTCTTCAGAAGTCCTAAATATACCCGTTCAGAAGCTTGGTAGAATTTATCGAAAGCCCACACAAAAGGGGAAAAGATGAATTTTAAAACTTTGGCAAAGAAGTTCACAACAGCTCGAATGCCTTTAGTTACTGCTGTTGGTATCGTATAGAATAAGAATAATCTTGTCGATCTTAAGAATCTTCCAAATGAAGTCTTTGGCTCTTTTAATTCAAGTGGTACGATTTCTTTTTTTCTGCCACTTAAGGATGACATCATCGGGATCAACGTAACAGCAACTACAAGAGAAGCGATCAATGAAAAAGTAACGGTAAGTGCTTGGTCTCTGAATAACTGACCGGCAATTCCATCCACAAAAACCAATGGGAAGAACACAGCTACAGTAGTAAGTGTGGAAGCGATTACTGCAGTGCCAACTTCACTTGCTCCGTCTTTAGCTGCTTGCAGCGTATTTTTACCCATATCTTTGTGCCGGGCAATATTCTCAAGTACTACAATGGAATTATCAACTAACATACCAATACCAAGCGCGATTCCACCCAAAGACATAATATTAAGGGTAATATCATTCCCGTACATTAGGTTGAAAGTGGCGATAATTGAAACCGGAATGGAAACTGATATAATTACGGTGCTCCAGAAGTTTCTTAAGAAAAAGTAAAGAACCAGTACGGCTAAAATACCACCAATTATACCGGCTGTTTTAACCTCATTAACAGCAGAAGAAATAAAAACTGATTGGTCATACACTTTTTCCAGTTTCATTCCTGAAGGGAGTGTTTTCCGAATTTCGTTTACGCGTTCTATGGCTGATTCAGCTACGGCAACTGTATTTGCATCACCTTCTTTATAGATAGCGATTTCAACCGCTTCCATGGCATTTAATCGGGTAATAGCCTCTCTTTCTTTGTAACCCTGACGGATATCAGCCACGTCTTTCAAATACACGGCATTTCCATTTAAAACGGTAAGTACAGTATTTCTGATCTGATCTACATCTTTAAACTCGTTAAGAGTTCGAACGAGATATTGTTGTGTTCCTTCTTCTAAACGTCCACCGGAAAGGTTGATATTCTCCGCACTTAAAGTGGATGTAATGGTCTCGATCGGAATATTCAGATAAGCAAGTCGTTCCTGATCGATGTTTACCTGAATTTGTTCTTCCAGTCCACCACTGATCTTTACGGATGCTACACCATCAGACGATTCAAGATTCTTTTTAAGAATTTCATCGGAAATAATTCGGAGTTGTTTTAATCGTGCAATTGCAGCCGGATCATTAAGATCTTCTTCCGGTTCAGAATAAGAAGCCAGATCAACTTTTCTGCTACCAGTACTTTCCTGATTTTCTTTTTCGCCGTTATCATAATACAATGCATATCTGATGATAGGATCCAAAGTGGGATCAAAGCGTAGCGTTACCGGTTTCTTGGCTTGCAGAGGAAGTTGAATAGCATCAAGTTTGGCTATTACATCCAAATTAGCAATATCCATGTTGGTTCCCCATGCAAACTCGAGAACAACATCTGATTGTCCTGCTCTGGAAATTGAACGAACCAACTTAACTCCTTTAACAACCCCAACAGCTTCTTCAATCGGTTTGGAGATTAGGTTTTCAACCTCAATAGGAGCAGCGCCTTCAAACTCTGTACGCACGGTCAATGTCGGGTAGCTGAGATCAGGAAGCAGATTTACATTTAATCGAGAAAGTGAAACAATTCCGAATAACAGAATCGCCACTGTAAACATCGAAATGGTTACTTTTCGTTTTACGGAGAAATCTATGAGTTTCATATCGGAGTTCCTCTTAGCTGCGAACTACATTAACTTTGGCGCTGTCTTTCAGGCTTCCCTGTCCGGTAGTTACAACGATTTCTCCGTCTTCAAGTCCTTCCAGGATCTCAATATTGCTTCCGTTTACATATCCCGTTTTGATGATCTTTTTGTAAGCAAGAGAGTCTCTGACCACGAACACCGTTTGTGTTTCATCTTCTGACATCACCGCAACTTTCGGGATCATTTTTGTGCTGAGTCTTGTGTCATAAACGATTTTGACTCTGCCAAACATACCGGGCTTTAGTTTTTCGCTTTTTTCATCAATGATCACGGTCACTTTAAAAGTTCCTGTTGTTGGATCGACGATCGGGCTTATTCTCTCAACATGAGCTTTAAAAGACTGTCCGGGTAGAGCATCTACTTTAATTTCAGCAGGCTGGTTTTTATTAATTTTTGCCATTTCGTGCTCAGGTACATATAGAATAGCTTGTAAAGGATCGAAGTCTGTAACTCTGTACACATTTTGATCGGTGCCGATCATATTTCCTTTTTTGATCAGCCTTTCAGAAATAACCCCACTAATTGGTGACTTGATGGAAGTATATTCCTGATTTAGTTTTGCAAGTTCATAAGCCGATTTCTGAGCTTCATACTCAAATTGTTTGTTTTGATATTCTTCGACAGAAATGGCTTGTTTGTCGTACAACTCCTTACTTCTTTTGAAGTCGTTGTGCAGACGGTCCATATTAGATTTGGCTCTTTCAGCTTCAATTCTATACTGTTCGTCTTCAATCTTAGCAATTACTTGTCCGGCTTTAACTCTGTCGCCTTCTTCAACTAAAACCTGATTTATAATTCCTCTGACTTTTGCAACGACTAAAGCTTCTTGCTCGGCTTCTAAAGTTGCTGTATTAGAGTAGTAAGCAGAAATATCACCACGGGATACGGTAGTTGCTTCTACGGGGATAACCACGATTTCTTCGTCGTCACCATTTTCATCATTATTGTTTCCTTCGTTTCCGCAAGCTGAAAGTGTCAGGAGTAATGCTGCGGATAAATAGCCAAGTTGTTTAATTTTCATAATAAAAAAGCGTTTGAATTGATTACAAACGCTTAGACGACACAGAAAAGAAGATGTTACAAGGCAAATAAAAAAGGGTGAATCCTAACATGTTCCACAGAACCTGAAGGGTCTGCAAGTTTAAGTTGTCTTGATCCAAATCGAAGAGCTTTAGCCAGGAGGGCGTTCACGCTCGTGTTGGGGTTTTATAACAACCTGGAACTCTGCACCGAATCCGCAGAACCTGAAGGATCTGCTTATTTCTCTTCAGAATCTTTCTTAGAAGCTTTTTTAAAAACAATGTTACCATAATAAGCAGTAGCCGAACCTTTTGAATTATCAGAATCCGTCATGATAGCAACACCGGTAATTTTTCTTGGTTCTTCTTCGAAAGCAGTTTTATAGGTATCATAAACATTTTCCTGGACGGTTCCTGTATCAGCTACATTTGCCCAAACATAATTCATAGATCGTAATGGGATATCAAAGTCAGTGAAAGTCTTCATGCTACCATATTTAATACGTTCCCCAAGAGGCAGGTCTTTTCGATCGTATTCATAAGTGATGTAAATTCTGGCAGCGTAGTCATCTCCGTCTTTTTCGGTCATATCACCTTCTTCAAGAACACCATCAATTTTCCATCTCCATTCTATAATCGGATATTCTTTCGGATCGATATCCACTTTATACTTCCAGCCGGAGGCGGAATTTTTACTCACTGCTTTAATGTGGGGTTCGTCACTATCAGATACTAAAGTATATTCGGTATTATCCTTTTTTGGAAGGGTTAGTTTTTCCCACTTGTTGTTATCCGAGTCTTTGTCGTATTCCTCGGGGTTAAATTCTGAGACAGGAATCACAATGGTAGATTCAGAATCCGGCTCTGTATCAGTTTCATTTTTAGAATCATTGTTATTGCATGCGAAAGAAAAAAGAAGCGTAGTTAAAAATAAGTACCCGAATATTGATTTGATCGATTTCATAATAATAAATTATTAGTATTTATTACTTTAAGCCGATCGGGATCCAAAATGTTCCGGATTGCTATTTCTTCTTTTTGAAAACGATGTTGCCGTAATATGCTGTAGCCGAACCTTTTGAGTTGTCAGAGTCAGTCATTATAGCAACGCCGGTTATATTTTTAGGCTCTTCTTCAAAGGCTTCTTTATAAGAATCATAAACATTAGCTGTAGAAGTAATCCAGGTGCCTGCTTTATCATTACCTGATTCCGTAGCAACCATATGTACCCAGTTCGTAAAAACATTTTCCTGAATTCGTCCAACTTTGGCTTTATTAGCCCAAACATAGTTCATAGAACGAAGAGGTATATCAAAACTGGTGAACGTTTTCATTGTTCCGTATTTGATTCTTTCGCCGAATGGAAGATCTTTTCTGCTGTATTCATAGGTGATATAAATCCGAGCCGGGTAGTCATCACCGTCTTTATCTGTCATATCTCCGTTTTCTAATACGCCATCAATTTTCCATTGCCATTCGATGATAGGATATTCTTTGGGATCAATATCGATCAAATATTTCCATCCGGAAGCAGAATTATTACTTACTGCTTTAATGTGAGGAGTATCACCGTCTGTCACTAAGGTATATTCGGTCCAATCTTTTTTTGGGAGAGTAAGTCGCTGCCACTTGTTACCATCTGCATCATCATCAAATTCAGCAGGATTGAAACTTGTGATCGGAATTACCAGTGAATCTTGAGCAACACTAAATGAGCTTAAAAAAGCTACAAGGAAAAAAGTTACTATAAATGATCTCATTAGATCTGTAATTAGTTAAAATTTCTTATCTGTTAATGAATACGAACTAAACATCTTATCAGTTTTCTGATATTGTAAACGCAAGGTAGACAAGGAATGTTCACTCATCATCACAAATGTTTAAAAAGAGACGTTCAAAACCCAACAACGAACACCCAACACTCAATATCCAACAACCAATAACAAAGTTGGAAACTGAGTGTTGGATGTTGGTTATTCCATATTCCTTATTCAAGGGGGTTGTTTGTGATTTGTTCTGTTTGTAATTTAAAAGTCAACGGTGTTGGTTTTGGAAACATGTTCGTTTCTGAATTAAAAGGGAATTCCGTGAATCTGAATCTTCAGCAAAATCGGAAGCTGTTCCCGCAACTGTAATCCTTTTCGGCAATAGCCGAAACCGCAGCCTCACCTTTGCCACTGATCAAAAAGGATCGGGAAGGCGCTGCACAAGGAAAGCCAGGAGACCTGCCAATACGTAAATTTTTCATAGCATCTTTCGGGAAAAAAGATCTAAGAATTATTACATGAGGTTTATAACCCTTTTTATAGCTGTTTCACTTTGGCTTTCTGCGAATGTACCGGCACAGGTTGTTTCTGATACTCTGAAAATGAAAGAGATCACGGTTACGTCCACCCGATACAGAATTCCTGTTATTAAGCAACCAAGTCACACTGTATTGATTGATTCAGTACAATTAGCAAATACAAATGGACAATCATTAGGTGAAGCGTTAAGCCGATATTCTTCTATTTTTGTGCGCTCTAATGCTCCGGGAGCTGTTTCTTTGGCTTCATTCAGAGGTTTTGGAGGAGAACAAACCCGCGTTCTTTGGGAAGGCATGCCGATCAATCATTCTATGCTGGGGGTGCTCGATCTTTCATTGATCAGGTCAGGAGCTTTTTCTTCAGTTGAAGTCAGTTCAGGTTCAGGAAGTTCAATCTATGGCAGTGGTATCAGTGGATCAGTATCATTGGCTTCTTCAATAAATTCCGGGGAATTCTCTGCAGGGCAATCAATAGGTTCCAACTCCAATTATATCACATTTGGGAATATCGGATTTGAAACCGGGAACTGGACGCTGGGTTTAGGTGGGTCAATTCAGGAAAATGAGAACGACTACAGATATTACGACAGAAATACGGAGGAGGAAGAAAATCGAAGGCACGCAACTTTTGATAACGATCAGTTTCAACTGCAAGCCGGATGGAACAAAGAAGGAAAGAGGTTTCAGTCAAAATTCTGGTATCTGAAATCAGATCATGAAATTCCCGAAAATGTATTCGTCGGATCCGGAACTTCCAGACAATATGATTCGGCATATCGTTGGGTAAATTCATTTCACTTCAGACAGGGAAATGTGCAACACGGAATAAAATCCTATCTGGCACAAACCGAACTCGACTATTTTGACCCGAACAGGAATATTGAGAGTATAAGTACGGGAAGAGAGTGGAATAATGAGTGGGCAGCAACTGTTTACGTTTCGTCTGCGGTATCATTCACTAATATTACATCAGCATACTTTACAGAAGTAAAGACCAATAACTACACTGAGAAGAAATACAGAAACCTTTTAAGTGAGCAGTTGATGGCTGAAATATCACCAACTAAGGCTCTGGGAATTTTTCCCACTATTAGAGTAGATCATTATTCTGATTTTGGAGCAGCGGTGAGTCCTTCGCTTGGAATCAACTATCAGATCATCGAAGATGAAGTATACCTTCATTCACTGGTTTCAAGGAATTTCAGGGCTCCGACTTTTAACGATCTATACTGGCCACAAGGTGGTAATGAAGACTTGAACCCGGAAATTGCAATTTTAACGGAAGCCGGGATTGGAATAACGGATGAGTGGAAAAATGCAGGAGATCACAATCTTACTTTTTTCAGAGCAGATATTTCGAATGGGATAAAATGGAATCCGGGAGGTGGAACTTTCTTCAGAGCTCAGAATTATCTGTCTCTGTTAAGTTATGGAGTAGAATGGACCGCTTTCAAAGAATTTGAAGTGGGAACTTATAAACTCAGCTATTCTCAATCTTCCAGTTACACAAGATCTACAATTGATGAAGCCAGATTTGATGGAGACGCGGCTGTCGGTGATCAACTTCCATATGTGCCGAAATGGAAATATTCAGGATCGTTTTCAGTGAGCAGAGGAGAATTGAGAACATCATTATACGGCAACTGGGTTTCAGAAAGATACTCTACGGAACAAAACGATATTCGAGATCCTGAGTCATCTTACTTCGTGCTGGATGCATCGATCAATTACTCAAAAGTCATTAGTAAAACAGAAATCAATTTAAGTGTGCAGGTGAATAATATTTTGGATGAGCAATATGAAGTAGTGCGCCTGTATCCACAACCCCTCAGAAATTTTTTAATAACACTAACTATAAAACATAAAAACGGTAACTAATGAAAAGACCACTGCTAATTGCGTCTGCAATATTAATATCCCTAACCACGGCTTGTGATAAAAGTGATTCTGACTCAGGAACAACTTTGAACGGAGTATTTGTTCTGAATGAAGGAAATTTTGGACAAGCCAATGCAAGTATCACCGCTTATGATCCTGTGACAGGCGAAGTGTCTCAAAACCAATATGAAAATGAAAATGGTTCACCAATCGGAGATATACTTTACAGTGCTACGGCAATAGGAGACCGTTTATATCTGGTTGTCAATAATTCAAGTAAAATTGAAGTGGTGGATAAGGAAACATTGACAAAGATAGCAACCATCAGAATTGCGAATGAAGCTAGTCCAAGAGAACTGGTCCAGGTCAGCGAAACCAAAGCGTATGTAACAAATCTTTATGGAAATTCAGTTTCTGTGATCGATCTGCAAACCAATGAAGAGGCTTCTATCATTGCTGTGGGATCAAACCCTGAAGGAATTGTCGTTGTTGGCGAGCGTGCTTATGTGGCAAATAGTGGATTCGGAAATGGCAATACCCTCAGTGTAATAAACACAGCTACAGATGAAGTTACAGGAACCATTACTGTAGGTGACAATCCTGTAAGTATTTTGAAGCAAGACAACGATCAATTATGGGTAGTTTGTGCAGGAGCTTACGGCGACTTCAGCGACCCTAACGATGACACTCCCGGAATGATCTATGTGGTCAATGGTACGACTGCTGAAGTAGTAACGAGTTTTGAAGTTGGTGGACATCCCGGAGATTTGGTAATCAATGATCTGGATGATATTGCTTACCTGATGAACGGGAATGTCATGAGTATAGATATGAATACTTTTGAAGTTATAGACTCAGCATTTATAGAAAACAATTTTTATTCATTAGGGTTTTCCACATCGGATGAAGGTCAATTTATTTGGGGGGCTGATGCCAAGAATTTTGCCCAATCCGGGTTAGCAATTCAATACAATCTTAACGGTGTAAAGGTGGATAGTTTTCCTACAGGAATTATTCCCGGCGCATTTTATTTTTCAGCGGAATAAGTAGTTCAAGTTAAGCTATTGTAAAAAAATTCAGATTAAATTATTCTTTAATTTATTCAAATAATTCTACTAAATATTCTATATTAAAATATTATAAATATTGAATAATTAAATAATATTAAAATATATAAATATGGTTTATTTATAATATAAATGTGGATAACTTTTAATTAGTAATTTTATAAAAAGCTTTCTTTAAGAGTGTTTAAGGAAAGCTTTTTATATTTGTTTGCTGAATTCCTTTTTGTGTTTTCCAAAAATAAAATCATTAATAACGTCCCTTTTTTTGATAGGATTGATCTGGCAATTGTTAATGTGGATAAGTGTTTCTTTTTGTGGAAAAGTAATTCAGATTTAACTTGCTCACTCCAAGCCTCACATCTATATTAAATCTCACTTCTAAAGGAGAATAGGCTCCTGGCTTAAAGGTTTTACCTGCTCTATCAGCCCGAAGACAAGAAGAAGATTTTAGCAATGAAAAAACGGAGAAATAAATGAAATTTACGCGCTTCTATACTCAAGCGGATTGGAAGACCCCATACGACTCAATGAAATTTGAATCCCGAACTTCGGAAATCAAGAACCCGGATGGTTCACAGGTTTTCCATATGTCTGACGTTCAAGTTCCTGACAGTTGGTCTCAGGTTGCAACAGATATTATAGCGCAAAAATATTTCCGTAAAGCAGGAGTGCCGGCCAAGCTTAAAAAAGTTTCTGAGAAAGGAGTGCCAAAATGGTTACAAAGATCAGAAGCCGATTCAAAAGCTTTGAAAGAATTGGACGAAAAAGACAGATTTTCTCATGAAGTGGATAGTCGTCAGGTTTTCAGCAGACTGGCGGGTTGTTGGACGTATTGGGGTTGGAAGCACGATTATTTTGACTCAGAGGAAGACGCGAAAGTGTTTTATGATGAATTGTGCTATATGCTTGCTAACCAAATGGCGGCACCGAATTCTCCTCAATGGTTTAATACAGGGTTGAACTGGGCTTATGGAATTAACGGACCGGCTCAGGGACACTACTATGTTGATGCAAAGACAGGTAAGCTTACAAAATCAAAAGATTCCTACACGCATCCGCAGCCACACGCTTGCTTCATCCAGAGTGTAGATGATGACTTGGTAAATGAAGGAGGGATCATGGATCTGTGGGTTCGTGAAGCTCGTCTTTTCAAATATGGATCCGGAACAGGAAGTAATTTCTCCAATATCCGTGGAGCTAATGAGCCGTTAAGTGGTGGTGGTAAATCATCAGGATTGATGAGCTTCCTGAAAATTGGTGACAGAGCAGCGGGAGCGATCAAGTCCGGTGGAACAACTCGTCGTGCTGCTAAAATGGTTACTCTTGATCTGGATCACCCGGATATTGAAGAGTACATCAACTGGAAAGTTCAGGAAGAGCAAAAAGTTGCAGCCTTGGTTTCCGGTTCAAAGATCACACAAAAGCATTTAAAAGATATTATCAAGTTGTGTCATACTCCTGTTGAGATCGAAGGCAGAACTTTTAACGGCGCAATGAGTCGCGATCCGCTGAAGAATAAAGAGCTTGGAAAAGTAATTCGTCAGGCAAAACGTGATCAGGTTCCATTGAACTATATTGAACGTGTAATTCAGTTGGCAGCTCAGGGCGTTACAGACATTAAATTTGATACGTACGATACTGATTGGAATTCAGAAGCGTATGCAACTGTAGCCGGACAAAATTCCAATAACTCAGTTCGTGTTCCGAATGCGTTTATGCAGGCGGTTAAAGACGACGGACAGTGGAATCTTATCTGGAGAGTTGAAAAAGCAAAAGCGAAGAAAGAAAATCGCGAGCCGGAACCAATGAAAGTGATTGAGGCAAATGATCTTTGGGATCAGATAGCCTACGCAGCTTGGGCTTCAGCAGATCCGGGAACGCAATATCATGATACCATCAACGAATGGCACACTTGCCCGGAAGATGGCGAGATCAAAGCAAGTAATCCTTGCTCTGAGTACATGTTTTTGGATAACACAGCATGTAATTTGGCTTCTCTGAATCTGATGAAATATTTCAAAGATGAAGATTGCACTACATTTGATGTTGAGTCAATTAGCTATGCTTCAAGGATCTGGACAACCGTGCTCGAGATCTCAGTATTGATGGCTCAGTTCCCATCTAAAGAAATTGCAGATCTGTCTTACGTATTCAGAACGTTAGGTCTTGGTTATGCAAATATCGGAGCCGCTTTAATGGTTCAAGGAATTCCTTATGACAGTGATGAAGGAATAGCGACAGCCGGTGCCATCACTTCGATAATGCATATGAAAGCGTATGAAACCAGTGCTGAAATGGCCGGTGAATTAGGAGCTTTTAAAGGTTACGAAAGAAACAAAGAGCATATGCTTCGCGTGATGAGAAATCACAGAAGAGCGGCTTACAATGCTGATCCTAAAGAGTATGAAGGATTAACGGTTAAACCGATGGGAATCGATGCAACAATTTGTCCTGATTACCTGCTAAAGGCAGCTAAAGAAAATTCAGATCGTGCTGTGGCACTTGGTGAGAAAAACGGATACAGAAATGCTCAGGTAACTGTACTTGCACCAACCGGGACTATTGGTCTGGTTATGGATTGTGATACTACCGGAGTTGAGCCTGATTTCGCATTGGTGAAATTCAAGAAACTTGCAGGCGGTGGTTATTTTAAGATCATCAACCAAAGTGTACCGAAAGCTTTAAAGACGCTCGGCTATTCTGCTAAAGAATCCAAAGCGATCATTGACCATGCGAAAGGAGCTGCTAGTTTAGAAGGTTGCCCACATGTGAATCCTGAATCGCTTAAAGAAAAAGGTTTTACTGATGAAAAACTGGAAGCTGTTGAAGCAGCACTGCCAAGTAGTTTTGATATCAAGTTTGCTTTCAATCAGTGGACTCTAGGCGAAGATTTTTGCAAAGATGTTCTGGGAATTACAGAAGAGCAACTCAGTGATGTGACTTTTGATATGCTGCGTCACTTAGGATTCAGTCGCGAGCAGATCACTGAAGCAAACGATTATGTTTGTGGTACTATGACTGTGGAAGGAGCTCCTCATTTAAAGGAAGAGCATCTGGCTGTGTTTGATTGCGCAAATAAATGTGGTAGAACAGGAACTAGATTTATTTCAGCTCGTGGTCACATCAGAATGATGGCTGCAGCTCAACCGTTCTTGTCAGGAGCAATTTCAAAAACCATCAACCTTCCTAACGAAGCTACCATCGAAGACATGAAAGACGCATATATGCTTTCATGGGAAATGATGTTGAAAGCGAATGCGCTTTATCGTGACGGTTCAAAATTAAGTCAGCCGCTGAACAGTTTGGCTGATGTATTTGAAGAATTAGAAGATGAAGAAGAGGATACCGTAGATGGATCAACAACAGCAGAACAAGACAAAGTTGTTGAAGTTGCAGAACGTATTATTCATAAATATTTAGCTCGTCGCCAGAGACTTCCATTCCGAAGAGAAGGATATACTCAGAAAGTGAAGATCGGTGGACAAAGTGTTTATCTGAGAACCGGTGAGTACGAAAACGGTCAGCTTGGTGAGATCTTTATTGATATGCACCGTGAAGGAGCTGCATTCAGAAGTTTACTGAACTGTTTTGCAATTTCGATCTCTCTTGGTTTACAACACGGAGTTCCGTTAGAAGAATTTGTGGATGCTTTTGTATTCACCAAGTTCGAGCCAAGCGGAATGGTTACCGGAAATCCTCATGTGAAAATGAGTACTTCTGTAATCGATTATATCTTCCGTGAATTAGCGGTTGCTTACTTAGGTCGTGAAGACTTAGCTCATGTTCCTGCTGATGAGATCTCAACCAGAGATCTGCGTCCAACGCCCGGCGGAGAAGTAGTGGAAACAACCAAAACTGTTGCAAAAGCTCCGGTTGCAGAACCGCAGAAGCAAACAGTGGATGCCGTTGCTCCACAGGCTAAAGCGAAAGCAGCTTCCAGTTACGAAACAGATTACGAAAAGGCTAAGCAGTTGGGGTATACCGGTGATGCTTGTCCGGAATGCGGTAGCATGACGATGGTTCGTAATGGTACTTGTATGAAATGTATTACCTGCGGTTCAACTTCAGGTTGTAGTTAAAAGTTGGGGCGGATGGCAATCCGCACTTGCTAAGAATTTCTTTCATGGAGAACAGGATAAACCCTGACCTGCGGAATGTGGGTCGGGGTTTTTTATGGGATAAAACCGAGTCATTCTGAGTTGTAAAGTTTAGGGTAAAACTTCACATTCAAATCCTTTGTTGTGAACGGTATCCATTATATCGGAGGTTGTGGCTTGTTTTGTTTCAACTCTCAATACTTTATCGCAATCTTCCAGGTCCACGGTAATTCTTCCTTTTGGATGTAATTGCAGTAATTGATCAATGATTAATCTGGCTTTTTTAGGGGTATCAATATCTGTCTTAAATACCTTTACCATTTATTTACTGATAGTTTTAGCTTTCTATTTCCTGAATGATATTTTTCAATTGATGTACATGACGTTGTGTATGTACCGTATTGAACCCGATCCATTCCAGACGAGTAAACGGACCATATTCCGGAATTTCAAAATCCCTGCAAATTTTAGACAGGTCTTTAGTTAGAATAATATCCCTTTGTGAAGCAATGCGTTCTTCTAAACCATCAATTAAGATATCTTTCTTAATAGGTTTGGTTGAAGGAAGGATCTCTTTAGGGGAATCCATTTTGATGGAGAAATCCAGGAAGAGTTTTTCAATTTCGGGTAGTTTCTCATCAGGTGCACGATCAGCATCTTCAACAGTACCGGTAAGTATTTGCATTACACTGTAAGATCGATATAAATGATCTCCAATTTGACCGGCCGACCAGCTATTTTCGAAAGGAGGGATGTTCAGTTGTTCTTCAGTTAGAGAGGAAAGCAATTCGAGTAGCTCACCTGTAGTTTTATCAAATTTATTTAAGACTTCTGTATTCATATCTAAACGTTTTCCGAAAGGATTTTTAATTTCTTTAAGGCATTTTTCCACATTTCAGTGAACATTTCTTCAAACTCATCTAAAATGTCCATATCGATTGAAAGCTTGGTTTTTCCATTGTCCTCTTCAAAAGTATAGTTCTCAAAAGCCGGAGCCCATTTTTTTGCATCCTCACTTTCAGTGTCTTCTATTCCATCTTGTATGATACCTATATGTTCTAGTGAGATGAACTCATAAAGCCGTAATTCTGCAATAACGGAGACCATTCCCGTTCCTTCAGGGTCGAGAAACAGTATTTTTTCTCCCTGTTTCCAACTGCCTTCGTAATGTGATCCTTCTGCAAAAGCGCTCGTCCATTTCCTGTACGTATTATCATCAAGCATGACGTTCCATACGGTTTCAGGAGAAGCATTTATAGTGATTTCTGAGTGAATTTTCTTCATGGATTTTGATTTATTTACCGTTGTAAAACACGTTGAATTTGTGTCCATCTAAATCAGCAAAACCACATCCGTACCATTTTTCCATAATTGTTTGTGGCTCGCTGAAAACAGTTCCGCCGGCTTTTCTAACTTCTTTTGCCCACTCATCTACTTCTGTCACACTATCTGCTGAAAGAGTGAACATTACCTCATTTCCTTTAGATAAGTCGGCAAGTTCTCCTTCAAGGCTCCATTTAAGGCGTTCCTTTTTAAAGAAGTGAATAACAAAATCGTCTTCACCCACTAGAAAACTGGTTAATTCTTCAGTAGTGTGATTAGGACCGTTTGGTTTAAATCCAAGTTTCAGATAAAAATCTCGAGTTCTTTCGATATCCTCAACAGCTAAATTAGCCCAGATTTTCTTAGTATTCATTGTGTGTGAATTTAGATTCTGATTATTATTCTTTTAAGATCTACTTTCCTTCATAGTTTACCATCCAGCGGATACCAAATTTGTCGGTACACATTCCAAAACTTTCTGCCCATTCGGTTTTTTGGAGCGGCATATCTACTTGGCCACCTTCTGAGATATTATCAAAAAGTTGTTTTGCTTCTTCCAGATTGTCAGGTTCTAAATTGATATAGAAGTCATTTCCTCGTTGAAATGATTCTCCCCATGAACCGAAGACATCAGATCCTAACAGAACGGTTCCACCACCAATTGGTAGTGTTGCATTGGCAACTTTATTGAGATCATCACCAGTTGCTCCCATATCATCGTCCATATCTTTAAAACGTACAATAGATAATTCTCCACCGAATACACTTTGGTAAAAGTTGAAAGCTTCTTCCGCGTTGCCATTAAAATTGATGTAAGGATTTACAGATTTCATAATAATTGAGTTTAATGATTTGTTTTATTGCCTACATACCTACTTCATAATTCAGTTCAGTAACGCCACAATTAAATTGTCGGGTAGACATTAGTTTTAGATTAGTTTTCTGTTTGATATCTACAAATAATGGAATGCCTTTTCCAAGAATTATCGGATTAACAAATAGCCAATAGCCGTCAACTAAGTTCTGTTGAATAAGTGAATGTGTTGCTGTGGGGCTACCAAAAAGTAAGATTTCATTATCGGACTCTTTTTTTATTTGATTTATTTTGTCCGATAGGTTGTCGCTAATGATTGTTGTATTAGGCAAGTCCGCACCTTCCATTGTTTTTGATAAAACAATTTTTTGTACTTGTTTATACCACTTTGAATGTTCAATGTCGTGCTTAGTTGCGTTCGGCTTGTCTGCAGCAGTTGGCCAGTAACTTTCCATCATCTCATAAGTTACTCGTCCATATAATGCAGTATCACCTTCACTTATCCGTTTACCAACATGGTCAAATATTTCCTGATCAACTTTGATCCAGTCCATTTCTCCGTTTGGTCCCGCCACAAAACCGTCAAGCGAAATATGCATGAATGAAATTATTCGTCTCATATGATTCTATTTACTTAATTGTTCGTTACTGAAAGTATTGAACTATTATACCATCAAAAAATGCATTGTGTAAGGTGTAAATACGCCAATCTTGAGGGTTGATTGCGACAGAGAGCTTGTATAGATTTATAAAAATCCTTTAAAACTATCAGTTGAAGATGAGACACGTATCTATACTTATACCCCGCGGGCACACCAGTTTAGTAAATATAGCCGGAGCGCATCAGATCTTTTCTCAGGTAAATGGAATTGCTCAGCAAATGGGTAAAGGTCCTGTCTTTGATGTTCATCTGGTGGGGCTGGAAAAAGAGATTCCACAATCAAGCGGTTTCTTTACTTCAAGCCCTGATCTTTTGGTAAGTGAAGTTGATAAAACAGATCTGATCATAATTCCTGCTATTCATGATGATACCGAAACCGGACTGAAGCAAAACAAAGAATTGGGTTCTTGGGTGATAGATCAATATAAGAATGGAGCGGAAGTAGCCAGTTTTTGTATCGGTGCTTTTTTACTGGCATCAACAGGATTACTGGATGGAAAGCAATGCGCCACACATTGGCTGCATGCCGGTAAATTCAGAGAGATGTTTCCACAAGTAGATCTAGTGGATGACAAAATTATGACTTCAGAAGACGGAATCTATACAAGTGGCGGAGCATACTCTTTTCTGAATCTGATTCTCCATTTGATCGAAAAGTACGCCGGTAGGGAAATGGCGATATTCATTTCTAAAGCTTTTTCTATTGATATCGACAGAAACAGCCAGTCAGCATTTATGATATTCCAAGGACAAAAAGACCATGAGGATAAGGAAGTAATTGCGGTACAGGATTTCATCGAAAATAATTATGAAAATACCATCCGTGTTGATGAGCTGGCAGAAAAAGTGGCACTGAGTCGTCGCACTTTGGAACGTAGGTTTAAAAAAGCTACAAGTAACACTGTAAGTGAATATATCCAAAGGGTGAAAGTTGAAGCTGCAAAACGTGATCTTGAAACAAGCCGTAAAAATGTAAATGAAGTCATGTACCAGGTCGGGTATTCTGATACCAAGTCATTTAGAAATACATTCAAAAAGATCACAGGACTTACTCCAATTGATTACAGAAATAAGTTTAATCATGAAGCGGCTGTTGCTTAATTATAATTGTGTCTTTCTTAATAAAAGGGAGCTGTGAATTCTATTGTTGTTTAGTATCCGAATAATATCATCAGCCTTTATCTCAGAATAAGTAATGATTTAGTAAATGTGTTTAGTTTAAATACAAACGATAATAATGACCATAATTTGCATCACTTCTATAAAACACGCATACTCACTGAAACTAACTATCGGGAAGTATGACACAAGAAAAAGATCTTAAGGGCTACTGGAAAAAAAATCTCCAGTACCTGAGCATATTATTAAGTATTTGGTTTACCGTTTCGTACGGATTCGGAATTTTACTCGCTCCCTGGCTCAATAACTTTAAGATGGGCGGTTTCAAACTAGGATTCTGGTTTGCTCAACAAGGATCTATCTATGTGTTTGTGGTGCTTATATTTATCTATGTGTACCTGATGAATCGTTTAGATAAAAAATTCGGTGTAAACGAGGAGGATGCATAATGGATGTTCAAGTGTGGACTTATATTCTTGTTGGAGTCACTTTTACCCTTTACATCGGAATTGCTATCTGGTCGCGGGCCGGATCAACCAGTGAATTTTATATAGCTGAAGGAGCCGTTAATCCTTTAACGAATGGAATGGCAACGGCAGCAGACTGGATGTCGGCTGCTTCATTTCTTTCTATGGCGGGGTTGATCTCATTTATGGGCTACGATGGAACCGTTTATCTGATGGGATGGACAGGTGGTTATGTGTTGCTGGCTTTGCTATTAGCTCCTTATCTGAGAAAGTTCGGAAAGTTTACAGTTCCCGATTTTATTGGTGATCGTTACTATTCAAATACCGCAAGAACGGTTGCTGTAATTTGTGCTTTGATCGTTTCATTCACTTATGTAGCCGGACAAATGCGAGGCGTAGGACTCGTATTTTCAAAATTCCTGGAAGTAGATATTTTCTGGGGAGTGATCATCGGAATGGCGATCGTTTTCTTTTATGCTGTGTTGGGTGGGATGAAAGGAATTACCTACACGCAAGTTGCTCAGTATTGCGTGTTGATCTTTGCCTTTATGGTTCCTGCATTTTTCATTTCGATGCAATTAACCGGAAGTCCGATTCCTCAAATTGGATTTGGCTCTACGGTTACGGATGGTTCAGGAATGTATTTACTGGACAAGTTGGATCAACTCCACACAGAATTAGGTTTTGCTGAGTACACTTCGGGTACAAAAAGTATGCAGGACGTATTTTTTATAACCGTTGCATTGATGGTAGGAACTGCCGGACTTCCACATGTGATCGTTCGATTTTTCACCGTTCCAAAAGTTAAAGATGCCAGAATATCGGTTGGATATGCGCTGATCTTTATAGCGATCCTGTACACAACTGCTCCGGCAATTGCCGTTTTTGCCAGAACAAATCTGATCGAAACAGTAAGCGAACAACCGTATGAAGAAATGCCTCCATGGTTCAGCACTTGGGAAGAAACGGCGCTGTTAAATTGGGTAGATAAAAACGAGGATGGAATTATCAATTATGCACCGGGAGCTGCTATTGTCGGAGCACCGGATATTATTCGGGACGGATTGGATATCAGAAGAGGCTCCAATAATCAGGTGATGATCTCTAATGAAGTGACAGCAAACCAAAATGAATTATATGTAGATCGGGATATCATGGTATTGGCTAATCCTGAGATCGCAGGTTTACCGGCTTGGGTCGCGGCGTTGGTTGCAGCCGGTGGATTGGCTGCTGCACTTTCCACTGCGGCTGGATTACTTTTGGTAATCTCGACGTCAGTTTCTCATGATCTCATCAAGAAGCAATTTAATAAAGACATTTCCGACAAAGCTGAATTGCGATATGCACGAATAGCGGCTGCTGTGGCGGTTGTTGTAGCAGGATATTTTGGAATTAATCCCCCGGGGTTTGTAGCCCAAGTTGTGGCTATTGCATTTGGATTAGCGGCAGCTTCATTTTTCCCGGCTATTATTCTGGGAATCTTCTACAAGAAGATGAACAAACAAGGCGCACTTGCCGGAATGATTGCCGGGTTGATATTCACGCTGGCTTACATCATTTATTTCAAGATTGCTTTTCCTGAGTTAAATATTCCTGAAAACTGGTGGTTTGGTATTTCTCCGGAAGGAATCGGAACCTTCGGAATGTTAATCAACCTAGTCGTAGCGTTAAGCGTTAGATCATTTTATCCTGATCCACCGGAAGATGTCCAGGAAATGGTGGAGGGGATTAGGTATCCGAGGTGATTTAATTATGAGTAATAATTTTAGAGAATTGGTGCTTAAATCATGTGAAAACAAAAGAGACTACTCTGGAAAATTCACATCTAAAATTCTCAAAATCAAAGAAGATGCTGAACGTGCATTTAATACCATAATATATCATGGTGATGATATGAATTATGGTGCTTCGCAAGAATTAAGATTCTTTTTAGACAAAAAGGGAAATATCATCTCTCGGGATAATGGAAAAAGAATCGAGGAATTAGAAGTTAAAGCACGATATCTGATTCGAATACTCATAAGTTCACTTGGTGAATATTATTTATTCGAATTAAATAAAAGAAAAAAAATTCTATGGTTGGATGGGTACGATTATGTCAAAGAAACTCCTGAAAAACTGATCGAAGTCAAAAATAGAATTACAGATTATTTTGAAAAATTAGACTTTAAAAGTATTCCAGAAGATTTATTGAAGCAAGAAGTAGAAGGTAAGGTTAGAGCTTTGGACGATAAAACTGCCACAGTTTTAGATATAAATTTTAAGAAAATCGAAGTATATTTTTTAATCGAAATATAACAGTCTCCCTTCGAAGGGAGACGATCAAGCCGACGGTTCTCGGCTTGATCCGAGGGATGTCTTAAGGAACCTAAATTATTTTTTAATTCATAAACTTACTTTTGGCTTGACCCAAAAGTAACAAAAGGTCAAGACTAAGAATTATTGACGGGTTCAAGTTGTGTTCGCTGAATAAATCCAAAGGTCTTCGTTCGTTAGAAACATTTACTAAATCTTCACCTGAAGGATTTATTCATCCTGCGGATACGCTCACACATCTTTTCACTTTTCCGTCAATATTTCTAAGGTCGTAAATGGGTGATAGTTTTTTGAATTTTACTTATAAAAAAGGAAATTAAATTATGAACAGACAAGAAGCGTATAAAATCCTTTCAGCTGAACTTAAAACAATTTCCAAAAATGATTTAGATACATTATTGGAATTTGATGGTCAAAAAATTGAAACAGAAGTTTTATCAGATTCTGCAATCTCATATTCATTAATGATTGAAATACAGTTTATGGGAAATAATAAGTTTGAGTTAAAAGGGAGCATCCATGATGGTAATTCGTATAACTTCGATCTTCTGGAAGAGAAAATTTTAGTAACTAAATAAGAGCATTTTAAACCTAAAACAATTTACAACTCCCATCCAACTTTTTTGCCTACATTCGTAGGCATTTTCTTTTACTAAACTAATACGGGATCAATGAAATCAATTCTATCTGTCTACCTTGCAGTATTATTCGCAGGAGTATCTTTTGCACAAACCAATCCACAGTGGATTCGCTATCAAACTATTTCACCGGATGGCTCAACCATCGTCTTTACATACAAAGGTGATTTGTATTCAGTAGCGTCAACCGGGGGAGATGCCACTCAACTTACTTTCCATGAAGCTCATGATTATATGCCGGTTTGGAGCAAAGATGGAAAATCCATTGCTTTTGCATCTGATCGTTATGGAAATTTTGATATCTATACGATGAGTGCTCAAGGCGGAGCAGCAAAAAGATTGACTTTTCATTCTAATGATGAAAAGCCATTCACATTTTCGGCGGATGGAAAGAATATTATTTTCGGCGCACTTCGAATGGATACCAAAGAACATCGTCAGTACCCAACTGGATCTCAACCTGAGTTGTATTCTGTTCCTGTAATCGGTGGACGTGTTGATCAAATCTTTACCGTTCCTGCTGAATTTGTTCAGATAAATAAAGATGGTTCTCAAATGGTCTATCACGATAAAAAGGGAGGAGAGAACGAGTGGAGAAAGCATCACACTTCTTCCATCACACGTGATATCTGGACCTACGATACGAAGAGCAAAGCTCATAAAATGATCACCAGTTTTGAAGGAGAAGATCGTCAGCCGATCTACAGTGAAGATGAAAAGTCGCTGTATTACCTGAGTGAGGAAAGCGGCAGTTTTAATGTTCATAAGCTTTCATTAGCAAGTCCTTCCCAGAATACGCAGTTGACCAATTTTGATCTGCATCCGGTTCGTTTTCTTAGTATGGGAAATGGAATGCTTTCTTTCGGGTATGATGGCGAATTGTATACCATGAAAGAAGGAGAGCAACCAAAGAAAGTGAACGTGAACATCAGAACTCAGGAAAAGAGCAATTCTGACAAATTCATCACTATCAACGGTGGTGTTCAGGAAATGGCTGTTCATCCCAATGGAAAAGAAATTGCATTCGTAGCCAGAGGAGAAGTATTTGTGACTTCTATCGATGGTTCGCTTACCAAAAGAATTACAAATACTCCTGAAACTGAGCGTTTTATCACTTTCACTCCGGATGGGAAAAGTTTAGTGTATTCCAGCGAAAGAAACGGAAAGTGGAGTATTTTCAAATCCGAAAAAGTCAGAGAAGAAGAACCGTTTTTCTTTGCCTCAACACTTTTGAAAGAAGAAGCAGTAGTTGAAACTAAAGAAGATAATTACCTGCCGGAATATTCCCCTGATGGAAAGAAGCTTGCTTTTATTGCAGGAAGAAGAACACTCAGGATTCAGGATGTGGAATCAGGAAATACGGTAGACCTGCTTACTCCGGAAGATCTGTTCCATATGCGGGATGGTGACAAATACTTTACCTGGAGTCCGGACAGCAAATGGTTACTGGTTGATTGGAATAAACTTTTGAACAACAGCGAAGTATTGCTTTTATCAGCAGATGGTAAAGAAAGAATCAACCTGACGGAAAGTGGTTATTACGATTATTCTCCGAAATGGGTGAATGAAGGAAAGCAGATGATCTGGTTCAGTAACCGTGATGGATTGAAAAGCTATGCCACTAGCGGAAGTTCTCAATCAGATGTGTATGCTATGTTTTTTGATCAGGATGCGTGGGATAAATTCAGCATGAGTAAAGAAGATTATGAGTTGATGCAGGAGATCGAAAAGGCAAATAAGAAAGAAGAAAAACCCGAAGACAAAAAAGAAGATGAAAAGAAGGACGAGAAAAAAGAGGAGGCAAAATCTCTTGAATTTGATTGGGATGGAATGAAGGACAGAAAAGCTAAGCTTACTATACATTCCAGTAATCTATCGGATGCTACATTGTCAAAAGATGGTGAGAAATTGTACTACTTATCCCGTTTTGAAGGAAGATACGATCTTTGGGAAACAGAGCTGAGAACTCGTGATACGAAGAAATTGATCAGTTTGAATACCGGTGGTGGAAGCTTGGTTTGGGATAAAAAAATGGAAAACCTATATCTGTTAAGCAGTGGTAGAATTTCAAAAGTGGATCTTTCCGGTGGCAGTACAAAAGGAATTTCGATTTCCGGAGAGATGGAATACGATGCCGATAAAGAACGCCAAAAAATGTTCGAGCATGTGTATATCAGAACTAAGAATATTTTCTATGAGCCAACTTTCCACGGAAACGATTGGGATATGCTGTATAAAGAATATCAGAAATACTTGCCACATACTTCCAATGGATACGAGTTTGCAGAAGTACTATCCGAAATGCTTGGAGAATTGAATGTTTCTCATGCCGGCGCAGGATATAGTAACAATATCGAAAATGGTGATGCAACGGCTTCTCTGGGAATATTCTGGGATTATAATCATAAAGGAGATGGGATCAAGATCACGGAAGTTATAAATGGTGGTCCACTGGATAAAGAAGCACTAGAGATCGAAGCAGGAATGATCATCCAGAAAATTGACGGAGAAACAGTTTCAGCAAACAGAGATATGGCAAGTTATCTGAACAGAAAATCTGATAAATTTACATTGCTTGAAGTCACGGACAGTAAAGGGAAAAATGCTAAACAAGTTACCGTCAAGCCAATTTCTTTAGGAGCAGAAAGAGGATTACTGTACGATCGATTTGTTAGAATGAATGAAGAAGAAGTTGCTGAAAAGAGTAATGGTCAGTTAGGTTATGTTCATATTCCGGGAATGGGAGATGGTCCATATCGCGATATTTACGAAGATATGCTAGGCAAATATTTAGAAGCGAAAGGAATCATTGTGGATACGCGATTCAATGGTGGTGGCGACTTAGTTGCAGATCTCGCAATGTTCTTTACGGGTGAAGAATTCATCACTTATGCTACAGCTGCAAAAGTTGTTGGGGGAGAGCCGACATCCCGCTGGACAAAACCTACGCTTACCATGTTCAACGAAAGTAATTACTCTGATGGACATTGCTATGCTCAGGGATATACTGATTTGAAGATCGGAATTACATTAGGAATGCCTGTTCCGGGAACCTGTAGTTTTGCAGGATGGGAAGGTTTGCCAAATGGCGGTTATTGGGGAGTTGTTCCGGTTAGTGCCAAAGACAAAGCAGGTCGCTGGATGGAAAATTTGCAAACCGAACCGGATGTAAAAGTTAAGAATATGCCCGGAGTTATAAACTCTGGTCGTGATCAACAATTGGAAAGAGCGATTGAAGAATTAATGAAAGAAGTGAATGAGTAGGATTTAGCTTCTTATCAAAAAACTGAATGAGGAGGCTTTGAATAAAAGTCTCCTTTTTTTGTACTCACTGTAATTCTTAGTATATCTGCTTCGACTAACTTAGAAAAGTATTTTTAATTCAATCATACCATTGCAGAAATCTGTAGTTGAACAAGAATTTGTTAAAAAGGTGACAGAATCCCAGGGGATTGTGCACAAGGTATGCGGAATATACTGTGACAATGAAGAAGATAAGAAAGATCTTTTTCAGGAAATATTGATTCAACTCTGGAAGTCATATCCAAGCTTCAGAGGGGATTCAAAATTCTCTTCATGGATGTACAGGGTTGGACTAAATGTGGCGATATCTAATCTGAGGAAGTCAAAAACGAAGAAAGAAGATTCTACCTTGCCTGATTCATTTGATTCCATTTCTAAAGAAAGTGACGAACAAAGTTTGAGTCTGGAAAAAGGATTACTGCGTGATGCAATTCAACAACTGAATAAGATCGAAAAAGGAATCATGATGCTTTATTTGGAAGAAAAACCAAATGAGGAGATTGCAGAGATCATGGGTATAACCCAGAACAATGTTAGAGTAAAGATGACTCGAATCAGAAACAAACTGAAAGAAACCCTTAATCCGAGTTGATATGGAACTTGAAGAACTGAAAGTTTTATGGAAAGAAGAAACTGAGAAGGAAGTCTCATCTCATAGAGTAGATGTAGACGAAATAAGAGGGGTGATTAGTCGAAAATCTCAGAGTACAATAGCAGATATAAAAAGAACGCTGAAAATTAAAGTAGGTGTCGCAGGATTTGCAGGAGTAATGTGTCTTGCTACGGTCATTTTTAATCTGACAGAATCATTAAGCGAGGGTTTGATGAGTTTTATGGATTCTTCTCAAGTGGCAATAATTTATTCAATATTAGGAGTCTCATTACTTATAATTTCTGTATTTAACTTCTTTAATCATATTCGAATTACTGATTTTGAACGTTCTTCCTTATCCATCAAAGAAACTATAAATCATGTTATTAAGATCATTAAAGGCGCAATGAATCTCGGAACCTATTCTGATCTTATAGTCAGCCCGTTTGTCTTCGCCTTTGTCGGCTATGTTTTCTTTTACAGAGAAGATGTGTTTCAATTCGATATCAGAACAATTTATGTGCTTTTAGTCTATATAGCGGGGTTAACGTTCAGTTACTTCACTAATAAGTACGCCATGCAAAGACGATTTGGGAATGATCTTGATAAACTAAAAACGTATTTAAAGGATCTGGAAAATTGAGCAACGCAGAACAGAATTTACTTAGAGAAGAAGTCCGATTAAATGATTTAACTGTTCGGGGAATAACGTGGAATGTTTATTTAATAAATATGGGAATATTCTTTCTCTTAAAATTATGGTTTCGTCCTTGGATAAGAGAGCAGGAAGGATTGGCGTTGCTCAAAACTATTTCAAATTCCTTACCTAATTTTATAGAAGCATATGTAGGAGTTTTCTGTATTTCCGGATTATTTCTCTTAGCAAAGATCAAAAACTATTCATGGGCTGGAAACTTGTCTGATAGATGGATCTATGTTATCTCGACAATAGTAGGGGCGATTTTCGTAATTACTCAGGAAATGAAATTTCACAATCTTGGTGGTAGGAATATCTATGATCCTAATGATGTAGTTGCTTCAGTAAATGGATTGGTATTCGTTTTTGTGATGCTGAATGTGTACGGTATCGGGCTAAGGAAAAAATAATTTGGCTCTTCTGTAATTCTGAAGTTTTTGCTTCGACTAACTGACTAAACACCATAATCCTTAATACAATCAGTTTAGTCATGGAAAAGATGATCAACTATAATTATGTAATTACTGGTGGTTTAGTATTAATAGTCCTGGGATTTGTAGGATTGAATTCTGACGCAGTAAGTCCGGAATGGGATATTGTGATTAAAATATTTCAATCAGTTGGATATTTTTCTTTTGGAATAGGTGTATTCAGAAAGAAGAAATTGGAAAAGGAATTAATGAAAATTGAACTACTCCAAAAGAGTTATTGAAAATAGTGCTCTCAAAAGTCAAAGCAGATCTATGAATAACGAACTATCAGTTAAGAAAAGACAGAACAGTTTTAACAGATTAAAATGGATCGGTTTCATTTTAATGGCTTCTGGTTCGCTTTCGTTTAGTAATCATACTCTAGTTGGAGATATGATTGCTGTATTAGGAATTATACTTTTTTTGGGGACTTGTATTTATAGTCGTCTAAAACGATGAAATAAAAAACTCATCTGATTAAGTATTAAGGTTAGTTACAGTTCTATAATTACGTCGCCTTTGTATTGAAATCGCCGTAACTTTGTCTAGTAACTCCTAAAACCTAAGTTCGTGCGATTTAGCTTCCCTGCTTTTTTAGCAACTTTTATTTTATTTCTGATACCAAGCTCGCTTTTAAGTCAGTTTTATCCTGCAGAAACGTATTCGACTTCTGACGGGATGCCCACCAATTCTGTTTACTCTATCACTCAGGCAGAAAACAGAGTCATGTGGTTTATTACATCAAAAGGCGTGGTAACATACGATGCTAGTGAATGGTTTCTTTTTCCGGATTCACTAGCTCTTCCATTAACAAAACAATCTTACATTCAAAATGATGACTCAGACAGAATTTGGGTGGCAGGATATAATGAGAGTGGTTTCACAGTTCAAAATTACAAAGAGAAAGAATGGACAAAAGTAATAACTCCTGACTCATGGCCGAACAACAGAAAAGCATTTTCATTCAGAGCGGCAAAGAAGCAGATATTTCTGGGACTGGAGAATCAGCTTTTTATTTTGAATGAATCCCACTCAGAGTGGAGAGTAAAACAAATTCAGAGCGGTAGTAAAACTGTTACGATCAATGACCTTGTTTATTTAGATGATAAGCTCTTTATCACCACAAATCAGGGAGTTTATGAGTTCCATGATGGTGAAATAATTGAAAGTGAGCTCAATAATTTCAATTTGCGAAGCAGAAATATTCTCACCATAAATAAATTTCAGGACTCGTTTTATTTTCTGGGCTTGAATTGGATTGGCAAAGTTGAAGATAACAGGTACAGTCTAGTTTCAGATGAACTGGGTATTTTTTCAGAGTCAGATATTAAAAAATACAGTTTGGAAATTGATGACAGAGGACGAGTTTTTTACAGTAGTTACAGCAGAGCATCGGTTCTTAATGAAGAAACAGGGCGGTGGATTCCTCTTAAAATTCTGGGAAGACAACAAAACGTATTAAGTAATCAGATCTTTGTAGATCAGGAAAAGAATTATTGGGTTGGAGATAACAGGGGCTTATTTAAATTCAATTTACTACGATTTAAAAATTTAAACAGTAATACAGGCCTAATTGAGGATGAGGTAAGTAGTATTTATCAAACACTGGATGGGAAAGTACTGTTGGCAAATCCAAGAGGCATTAATTTCTATGATGAAGGAGAAATAAAATCTATAGATCTGAGAAACCGATACCCGGATTTTGTAACAAGAGTATTAGATATAGAACAAACTGCTGACGAAAGCATTTATGTAGCTCTTTCGCAAGGTGGTTTAATTAGTATAAAAAATGGGAGAATAAGAGATTACGATTCAAAAACCCTCAACAATTTAATAACTGCAATTAGTGTACATAATGGTGAGCTTTTAGTATCAAGTTCTAATGCAGTGTATATTTTTAAAGATCAGAAACTAGAGCTTTTTGGTGAATTTAATGGAATCCGAAATATTGTTAGTCTGGATAATGACAAACTCGCGATACTTTCTTATCAGGGACTATATATATCAGATGGTATTAACACCAGATTTTATTCAAGCACAAAAAATTCACTAAACAGTACGTTTGATATTGAGTACTGGAATGGAAATTATGTGGTTGCTACACAAGCAGGCTTAGGAATATTGAAGAATGAAAAAATTGTAGGCTATGAAGATATTTCCGTTCCTGCAATTCCTTCTTACTCATTAATGAAAGATTCAGGGAATAACCTGTGGGTTGGTACTAACGATGGTATTTTTAGAGTGAATGAAGGTCAAACTATTCAGTACAATAAAAAAAACGGGTTAATCGGTAATGAAATTAATCGTAATGCTTTAATTGAAGATACAGACGGAGATATATGGATCGGAACAGATGCAGGTGTTTCTGTTTTTGATCACAATGAAGATATTGAAGCAGATTATATACCAATTATTGAACTAAAAGAACTTAAAACATTAAATGGCACGGATCTTACTGATAAAAGCCAAAAGCACATCAATTATAATGAGAATAGCATCGAATTAAAGTTCAGAACTATTTCATTCTTTAATGAAGAAGCAATGAATTTCAGGTATAAACTTGAAGGATTTGATGAAGAATGGAACAGCTCTTCAGATATTTCCAATAGTCCGATTCGGTATACAAATCTTAATCCGGGAAATTATACTCTTTTAGTGCAGGGACAAGTTGAAGCCGGACCCTGGAGTGCTCCTCATCAGGTAGGTTTTGTTGTTGAACATCCATTTTATCAAACACTGTGGTTCATAAGCTTGGTTCTATTGTCTATTACTGTGATCGCATATTCAGTGTACAGAATGCGAGTTCTTTTTCTCATCAAACAGAGAGCCACTTTGAAAAATCTTGTCAGTAGAAGAACTGAAGAGATTGACATGCAAAACAGGAACTTAAAAGAAGCTTACCGCAACCTGGAGGAAGCTCATATAAAGTTAGTTCAAACAGAAAAAATGGCAGCTTTGGGGGTGTTAACTGCAGGGGTTGCCCACGAGATCAATAATCCACTGAATTATATAAAGGCCGGAAAAGACATTGTAAAGCAAATAGCTAAACAAACAGAGTCTTCTATCCTTATTGAAGATAAAGAGACTTTTGAAACCGTGTTAAATGGAATTGACCTGGGTGTTGAGAAAATTCTAAATATAACACGAAGTTTAGGTTCATTTAGTAGTACATCGGATAAATTAGACAGCACGGTTCATCTCAATAAAATTCTTGATGAGACATTGATAATTCTAGAACATGAATTGAGGGGGAGAATTAAAGTTATCAGGAGGTATGAATCTCAGGACACCTATGTTGTTGGAAACGAAGGAAAGCTGTACCAGGTGTTTTCTAACTTAATTTTAAATTCTATTCATGCTATTGAAGGTAATGGAGAAATTATTATTTCAACACAGGAAATTGGTGATGATATTCTAATTTCTATTAATGACTCCGGTAAAGGTATTTCTGAAGAAGTAAGGAAGAAAATTTTTGATCCCTTTTTTACAACTAAAGAACAGGGTAAAGGAACCGGTTTAGGACTATCAATTGTATATAATATTATAAAAGAATTAAATGGAGATATAGAAATTGATTCAGCTGTCGATAATGGAACTACTGTTAAAATTAAGCTTAAAAAAGATACATTAAGAAATTAGATGTCAGACCTGAAGAAAATACTTTATGTAGATGATGAAGTAATGAACCTGTTTTTGTTTGAAAATTTATTAACACAAAATTTTGAAATTGTTACCACAAAAAGCCCGGAAAAAGGCTTGGAAATACTGGAAACTGATGATTCATTCGATTTGATAATTTCAGATATGAAAATGCCGGGAATGAACGGGCTTGAGTTTATCAAAAAAGCTCAGGAATTTTATAAAACATGTCCATATAACATCCTGTCAGGTTATCATAAAATACCGGAGATCGAAGAGGCACTTGAATCTGGTATAATTTGCAGCTACTTACAAAAACCTTTCGAAGTTGAAGAAATTACTACCTCTATCAATAAAGATATTGAGTCATTTCACCGTGCTTAAAGCAGCTTATCCATTCTGATTTTATATAGATCAAATTTTCGCCATTTGTCTGAATCAGTACTATCTTTCGAATATGACAAATTCTTCTAAAATACGCTTAGCACAACTTAATCCCACCATAGGAGATCTGCTCGGGAATAAAAAGCTTGTATCTGAAGCAATAAGGCAAGCTTCAGAAGACGGAATTGATATTCTGATTCTTCCTGAACTGATAGTTTGCGGCTATCCTCCTTTAGATCTTCTGGAAAGATCGGTTTTTCGGGAGTCATGCTATCAGATAAATCGTGAACTGATCGAAAGCACGGGAAATACTGCTGTTATTTTTGGATCAATTTCAGAGAATCAAGGAGTTGGAAGAAAGTTGTTTAATTCAGCAATCGTGGCTCAACACGGGAAGGAAATAGCCAGAGTTCATAAAACTCTGTTACCGACGTACGATGTGTTTGATGATCTGAGATATTTTGAACCGGGCACTGAATTTGAACCTGTATCTATAAACGGTACTTCATATGGTATTACTGTTTGTGAAGATATTTGGTTTAATGACAATGAGATAAATTATCACACCTATTCTGTAAATCCGGCCGAAGTCCTTGCTAATAAAGGTGCTCAGGCAATTATCAATATATCAGCTTCACCATTTACAAAAACAAAACCGATAAGCAGAGTTGGAATGCTTCAGAAGCATGCGGATGAACTGGATATTCCATTGTTTTATGTTAATCAGGTAGGTGCTAACACAGAACTTATTTTTGACGGTGATTCACTGGCAATAAATAAAGATGGAGAAATAAAAAGTCGCGCCAAAAGGTTTGCAACTACAAATATTGATATAGATTTCGATCCATCCACTCAAAAAGTAGAAGGAATTGGGAGTACATCAAGCCGTTTAGATGTTCCTGAAAGAATTGAAAGTATGTTCAATGGTTTGGTGTTAGGCCTTCAGGATTATTTAAGAAAATCCAAAGCTGCAGAGAAGGTTATTTTAGGATTGAGCGGAGGAATTGACTCAGCCTTGGTTGCGGTTATCGCAAAGGAAGCATTTGGTGCTGAAAATGTAATAGCAGTTACAATGCCTTCCGAATTTTCTTCAGTTGGGAGTGTATCTGACTCTGAAACCCTTGCCGGGAATCTGGGAATAAAGTTGCATGAAATTGCCATTAAACCAATTTATGATTCTTATTTAGATCAACTCGAGCCAATTTTTGATGGAACTGAATTCAATGTTGCAGAAGAAAACCTTCAAAGCAGAACACGTGGAGGTTTACTGATGGCAATGGCTAATAAATTTGGCTATATGCTTTTGAACACCGGGAATAAATCAGAAACAGCAGTTGGATATTGTACTTTATATGGAGATATGGCCGGAGGACTTGGGGTTATATCAGATTTATATAAAACAGAAGTATATGAAATGTGCAGATGGCTCAACGAAAGTTATTATAGAAAAGAAATAATCCCTGAATCTATAATTGAGAAGGAGCCAAGTGCAGAATTAAGACCGGATCAAAAAGATTCAGATTCTTTACCGGATTACGGAACTTTAGATACCATTCTTGAATACTATCTTGAGCAACAACTTTCAAGAGAAGAGATCATTTTAAAGGGTTTTGATGAAGAGCTTACAGATCGAATATTGAGATTAGTTGATCTGAACGAACATAAAAGGTATCAATCAGCACCCGGTTTAAAGATGTCTGCAAAAGCTTTTGGGACCGGACGAAGGTGGCCGGTTGTTCAAGGTTGGTCAGGGCAAGAGAAAAAAATAAGTAAATCTATTTCTGTTAAACAATAACCACGCTTTTTCAAGGTTGAAAACTGGGGATTAAAAACGCCTTTTTGCAATAATTAAGCCTTTAATTTAGTACTTTTAGCGAGATTTAAACTATAGACGAGTATGCATAAAATTTTTAAAATCACTTTATGCGGTGCACTTTTTTTTAGCACTGCATCTATTTTTGCGCAAGATTCAACAATCATTAAAACTGAAAAGATGCCATTGCGTCTTTTGCCGGTTCCAAATCCTTTGGAAAATAAGGTTATTGAGGTTGAACCGGAACGGAATCCTGTAACCTTAGAACTGGATTCTTTTCAAAAAGATATTTTAAGAAGGGTGACTGATATTTATCAGTTACATGTACTGAGTTTGGAGTCACAGCTCGATGATAATCCACTTGAGGCAGAAACGCATATCAACGATGCCGTAAATGCATCTCAGGCGTTATTGGATGATTATCCGGAGTTGAGATCTGATCGTCGATTCATTGAGCTTTCCAGGGCGGTAATAACAGAATATCGACAGTTTTACGGTATTTCAGAATCGGCTAATGAACCACAAGGAGAAATTTTTGCGATTCAGGAAGAACTTTTCGCAGATGATGATGCCTATCTGAATGAAGATTTTGATTTTCCAAAAGATGTAATGCTCACTAAAACTGATGTTCCTTTAATTCAGAATAGGTATGTAACAAATAGTTTAGTGTACTACACTCTTAAAAGACCTGAAGTTATGGAGCTTTGGTTACAACGTTCTGAAACGTATATGCCGATGATCCAGAAAATTTTTAAAGAAGAAAAAGTACCTTCTGAGTTGGCGTATTTGGCTTTTATTGAAAGTGGATTAAACCCTAAAGCGAGAAGTTGGGCTGCGGCAGTTGGTATGTGGCAGTTTATTGCAGCAACCGGAAGAGTTTATGGACTGGAAGTGAACTGGTGGGTTGATGAAAGAAGAGATCCTGAAAAAGCGACACGTGCAGCGGCACGCCACTTAAGAGATCTTTATGATATTTGGGGAGATTGGCATTTAGCAATGGCAAACTACAATATTAGCCCTCGAGGGTTAAATCGTGCTATCACTCGGGCAGGAGGGAAAAAAGACTACTGGGAAGCTTATCCTTATTTGCCAAGAGAAACGAGAGGATATGTTCCTGGCTTTATAGCTACAGCCATGATCGGATTAAATCCTGAAGAATTTGGTTTTGAGAGAAAGTATGAAGGAGAACCATATAGCTATGAAGTTGTTGAGGTGGATGGATTGATGCCTTTAGATGCTCTTGCAGAAGCAACCGGAATTTCAGTAGATGAATTGAAAGACTTTAACCCGGAACTTTTACGATGGGCTACACCTCCGGGTAATAAATATCCACTTAAGATACCGACAGGGAAAAAAGAAGAATTTCTGATCGCTTATAAGGAAATCCCGAAAGACAACCGCGCTCAGGATATGACAGAACATACTGTTAGAAGAGGCGAATCTATTGGGCTTATTGCTCAAAAATATGGAACAACAGTTCGTGGTATTTATGCCAGTAACGACAACCTTTCAAATGTAATTCATCCGGGGCAAAAGCTTGTAATTCCATTGCCCGCAGGGAGCGCAGGAAAAATTTCTGCCAATCGTCCTACGAATATTACAAATACAAGCAGGTCCCGATCTACATCAACTCGCTCAAGTGCACCATCAAATTCAACAAAATTGACTTACAAGGTAAAAACAGGAGATACTATCGGGCATATTGCTGAATGGTATGATGTGAGAGCTTTTGAGATCAGAGCTTGGAATGGAATCGGAAACACAATTCGTGTTGGACAAAACCTGACAGTTTATGTTTCTTCACAAAATAAGGCTCATTATGAAAAAGTAAATTCAATGAGCTACAGTAATAAGCAGGAGTTGGAAAGGAAGCAAAGAAGAGGCGAAAATATTCTGTTAGCCTCCGCTTCAGGAACTTCAAACGGGTTTAAAACCTATACTGTTCGTAAAAATGATACACTGGGTGAAATTGCGGAGAGTTTTGGAGTAAGCGTTTCTTCATTGAGAAGTTTAAACGGTATTTCAGGCTCAACTATAGTAGTAGGTCAGGTTCTGAAAATAGGTAAGCAATAGTTATGAAAAAGGTACTTAGCGTTAGTTTATTACTGATATGTTTTATCATTTCTGCAAATACAGCTAATGCTCAGCAAACAGATATCTATTTTCTGATAAAAAAGAATTTTTCCATTTTCAGTAAAACGTATGAAAATGTTGCTCTGGATTATGTTGATCAGGTTGATCCCGAAAAACTTATGAGAATAGGTTTGGATGCAATGCTTGAAACACTAGATCCGTACACCGTTATCTATAATGAATCTCAAAATGAGCAGGCTGAAATATTATCCCGTGGAAACTATGCTGGTATAGGTATAGAAGCAGGATACAGAGATGATAAAGTAGTGATTATTGCACCAACAGAGGGCGGACCTGCGGAGAGAAGTGGCTTAAGAGCCGGGGATGAAATCATTGCTATTGATGGAATATCTACGGAGAATCTACAACCGGAGGAGGTTCAAACATTAACTGTTGGTGAGGTTGGATCAAAAGTTACAATTTCAATTCAACGTTTTGGAGTTAGTCAAACTCTTGATTTTGAATTGACCAGACAGAGAATAGAAGTAAAGAATGTTTCTCATACTACCTTGATTGGTGATTCAAAAGATATTGGTTACATAAAGTTAAGTCAGTTTGGTTTAAGATCTGCTGATGAAGTAAGAAGTTCATTAATTGAATTGAGAAATGAGACAACACTTAAAGGTTTAGTGCTCGATCTCAGAGACAATCCCGGAGGGATTCTTCAGGAAGCTGTTTCTATTATAGATAAATTTGTAGAACCCGGTTTAATGGTAGTTGAAAACCGAGGGAGAATAGCCGAGTATAATCAAACATTTTCTACAAAAGAACCCATCTTTTTTAACAAACCTGTTGTAGTTTTAGTAAACGGAGGAAGTGCAAGTGCTTCAGAGGTAGTTTCCGGCGCTCTTCAGGATCTGGACAGAGCAGTTATTGTGGGAGAACAGAGTTTCGGTAAAGGATTAGTTCAAATTGTAAAACCCCTTCCTTATAACACTTCTTTAAAAGTTACAATAGCTCGTTACTATATTCCGAGCGGAAGAAGTATTCAGTCAATTGATTATACTCATGAGGGAAGGAATTCAGGAGTTGTAAAGAGGGAGACATCTTCAACGGTTTATAAGACAAAAAATGGAAGAATCGTTAATGAAGGCAGGGGCATTGAGCCTGATGTAGTTGTGAAAATTGATGAGCCGAGTTTAATTGAGATTTCTTTACTCCAAAAAGGAGCTGTTTTTGATTTTACTACAGAGTATTACGCAGAAAATGCGGACGCTGATTTTGAAAATATACCGGAAGGCATATTTGAAGAATTCAAAATTTTTCTGGATGAAATTGAATTCAGTTTTGCTAATGAAACAGAAGATTACTTAGATGTAATACAAAATGATCTTTCAGAAGTTGAAGGAGCTGAATTACAAATTAATGAACTCAGGAAGCTTATTGAAGTTCAAAAAGAGCAGGATCTGAATCGAAGTAAGGAATTTGTTGAGAAAATGATCTGGCTGGAACTAAAAGCCAGAAGTGGGGGGCAAACAGTTAGAACTGACGCATCTCTTTCCAAAGATGAGCAACTTAAATCGGCAATTGATCTTATCAATAATCCAGAGCAGATAGAGTCTTTACTTTCAGGCAAGAACTAATGCCGCAGAAAGCAGATCTTCATATTCACACTACTTGTTCAGATGGGAAATTATCTCCGGAAGAGGTGATAAAACTGGCTGTATCCAAGAAATTGAAAACAGTATCAATTACTGATCACGACACTTTTGAAGGGTTTAAAATCGCAAAGCCATTCGCAGAAGAAAGCGGGATTGAATTAATACCCGGAGTAGAAGTAACTACAGTTTTTAAAGAAAGGGAAGCGCATATTCTGGCTTACTGTTTTGAAACAGAAACCAATTACTTTGATGATTTTTTGAATAATCAGAGGAATAAAAGAACAGCTCGAATAAAAGGGATCATAAACACACTGAATAAGCGTAAGATAGATATTGACTACCAGGAGGTTTGGGCAGAAGCTGCGGGTGGGAATTTAGGCAGACCTCATCTTGCAAAAATACTGATTGATAAAGGATATGTGTCAAGTTTTAATGAAGCTTTTGAGCTATATTTAAGTAATGAAAAATTGGGTGAAATCAAGAACTCTTATCCTTCTTCCGGCGAAGCAATTCAAATGATAAAAAATGTAGGTGGAGCAGCTATATTGGCCCATCCGGGAAGGCTTTATTCTGAAGATGAAATTGAAGAATTCGTAAGTTTAGGGATAGATGGATTGGAATGCATTCATCCAAGTCATAATTTCAGAAGACAGGAATTTTATTCAAATTTTTGTGACATGAAATCCTTGTTAAAGACCGGTGGAAGTGATTATCACGGAAGTATTGGAACAGGTCATTCACATGTGGGAATTGTTGCCATCGCTCAAAAGTACGTGGATTCAATGAAAAGAATGACAGATCAAAGAAAACAAACCATTTTAGTAAAAGAATAGTATGAGTATTACATACATAGAAGGAAATACTAACCCTGAAGGTGTAAAGATTGGGATCGTTGTATCAAGATGGAATTCTTCTATAACAGAACGGATGTTACAAGGAGCTTTAAAAGCATTGAAAGGAAATGGAATTAAGGAAACTGATATTATAGTTTCTCGTTGTCCCGGTTCTTTTGAACTTCCTTTAGCTATCGAAAGTATGTTAGACAGCAAACCTGTAGATGGTATAATAGCTTTGGGTGTAGTGATTAGAGGAGGTACACCACATTTTGAATACGTTTGTGACGCGGTAACCAGAGGGATTATGGATATAAATCTCGCCTCAAAAAAACCTGTAGCATTCGGTGTGCTAACAACCGATGATGTTAAACAGGCTATAGAAAGAGTAGGAGACAAAGGAAACAAAGGCGGAGAAGCTGCGTTAGCTGTTTTAGAAATGATATCGCTGCAACAAAAATTAAATAATTGAAAATATTTCTCGCCTTGATATATGGCGATTATTAGCCTATTTTTTAAGGCTTGAAAATCAGCTATAATTTTTGAAAAAACTTACGTTAACAAATACTGAACAGTCAGAAGCAGACCAGAAAAAACAACTGGAGCTGAATAAGTCCGGAGAGATTCCGGAGCATATTGCTATAATTATGGATGGCAATGGACGATGGGCTCGTAGTAAAGGAAGTATACGGTTGCATGGACACAAAGTAGGTGTTGATTCGGTAAGAGATATTACGGAGTCCTGCGCTCAGCTGGGAGTTAAGTATTTAACTCTGTACGCATTTTCTACTGAAAATTGGGGGAGACCTTCAGCTGAAGTTCGGGGATTGATGAGATTACTTGTTTCTTCATTGAGGAAAGAAGCTGACAATCTGCATGAGAATAATATCAGGCTAGTAACTATTGGACAAACCGATCGATTCCCTGATGATTGTAAGAAGCAATTAAAAGAAGCTATAGAACTAACCGAGAATAATGATCGTCTTCAATTATGTTTGGCGTTAAGTTATTCCGGAAGATGGGATATAACTGAAGCCGTAAAGAAAATTGCAACTCATGTAAAAGAAGGCAGACTCGATCCTACTTTGATAAATGACCAAATGATTGCTGATCATCTTTCAACAGCAGAAGTTCCTGATCCCGATCTTATAATAAGAACGAGTGGAGAATATAGAATTAGTAATTTTCTTTTATGGCAGCTTGCATATTCTGAATTATACATAACAGAACAATTTTGGCCGGATTTCAGAAGAGATGAGTTGTATAAAGCTATCGAGTCCTATCAAAGTCGCGATAGAAGATTTGGAAAAGTTAAACAATCTGAAGACGAAAAAGGGTTGGCAGCCCGTTTATTAAAAAATAAAAATAAGTGAACCTTAAAAAAGAAGTATATAGTTTGTTGAAAAGAATATTTATTGCCTCAGTTTGTGTGTTAATTTTAGGGACATTTATGCACGAGTCAAAAGCTCAGGATACTTTTGAAATTACAGACCCAACCCAAACCACTCCTCAGGAATACACAATTAAATCTGTTAAGGTAGATGGAAATGAAAGTACAAGAGAACAGTTTATAATAAATGCCAGCTCTTTAACAATTGGAAGACAGATCACTTACCCCGGAGAAGATATTCCTGATGCAATAAAGAGGCTGTTTCGTTCCGGTTTGTTTGCCGATGTTGAAGTGCTTATTGAAGAAATAAGTTTATCTGAAATCAGCTTGATTATTAAAGTAACCGAGAAACCGACTTTAATTGAATATAAAATAGAAGGGGTGAAAAGATCACAAAGAAGAGATCTTGAAGAATTAATTTTGATTACTCCCGGAGTAGCTATAACAGAAGCTATTATTGCAAAAGCTAAAAATACAATTAATAGGTTCTATAAAGAAAAAGGCTACTGGTATACAAAAGTAGATGCTAAGATTGAAAAAGCTGAAAATTTAAATAACAGAGGAAGGTTAATTTTCAATGTAGACGCCGGAGTCAGGCTGGAGATCAAAGACATAAAGTTTGAAGGAAACGAAGCATTTTCAGATAAAAAGCTTACAAAAAAAATGAAGCCACTTAAAGAAGATAAATGGTGGAAATTTCTTTCCAAAAAAGTATACAAACAAAGCGATTTTGAAGAGGGAGTTAATAACGTATTATCTTTTTATAGAAAAAACGGATACTCTGATGTAAGGGTGTTGAGTGATTCTGTATTTATATATAATTATGTGAAAGACTTGGATGGAGTTGGTGTTACTATTAAACTTGAAGAAGGTCCTCAATATAAAGTAAGAAAGATTACCTGGGAGGGTAATACTGTATACACAGATGAGCAATTAACCGGAGCGTTAGACTTTGGAAAAGGAGACGTTTTTGATGAAGAGAAATTTGAAACAAACCTAAATTTAAACCAAAGCAGTACTGATGTAACTTCTTTATATCAGAACATCGGATATCTGTTTTTTCAAGCTATTCCTACTATTGATAAAGCTGGAGAAGACTCTGTTGATATACATATAGATATTTATGAAGATGAAATCGCAACTATATCTGAGGTTTCATTTACAGGAAATACGAAAACTCATGACGATGTTGTAAGAAGAACCTTACGGACAGTACCGGGTAATAAGTATAGCCGAGAAGCTATTATCAGAACAATAAGGGAATTAGGAACATTGGGATATTTTGATGCCCAGAGCATTCAGCCTGATGTTTTACCTGACCGTGGGAATAAAACTGTTGACGTAACATATAGTTTAGATGAATCGGTTTCTACTGATAATTTTGAATTTTCCGGAGGATATGGAGGTCAAACAATTGGAGCCATAATTTCCGCTCGAGTAAATTTTAATAACTTTTCAATAAAAAGAGCATTTGAAAAAGGAGGTTGGAAACCAATTCCTTCCGGAGACGGTCAAAAACTTTCTTTAGGAGTTCAGGTTACCGGTCAAGGTTATCAAAGCTATTCTATAAATTTTGTAGAACCATGGCTTTCAGGTAAGCCAACTTCTTTGGGGCTTAACTTGTCGTACAATCTCATTAATTCAACTTCAGCATTTAGCACAGGGAAAACAGAACTGTTCACTGGTAGCATTTCTATTGGAAAAAGATTGAAATGGCCTGATGATTATTTCTCAACACGTACAACTTTAGGTTACCAGTTATATGATGTGAGTGAGGGTTCCAGTTTCCAAACAGCAGGTGTATCTAATTCAATTACTTTAGAGCAAAGAATTGAAAGAAACTCATTAGACAATCCGATATCTCCTTCTTTGGGTTCTAAGATCAGTTTATCTGGTGAAGTAGCGTTACCAATAGAAGGGTTCTCAGACTATTACAAAATTAAATCGGGTTATCAGAGTCACTTCCCATTAGTTCAGAAGTTGGTGCTTACAACAACTGCAGACTTTGGCTATATTGGATATTTTACAGTTTCTAACAGAAGTGATTTCCAAAGGTTTTTAGTAGGTGGTACTCAACTTCAACAAAGACAAAGTTTTTTATATGACAATATAGATATGCGAGGTTATCCGGGTGGGATTGGACAAAGCATTGCTCCTTTTGTTGATGGTATACAGGTAGGAGGTCGTTTATATAATAAATTTACACTGGAGATGCGATACCCTGCGGTGCAAACTGAACAGTTACAGCTAATACCTTATACTTTCTTTGATGCAGGTAATTCCTATTTAAGTTTTTCAGAATATGATCCTTTTGAGTTAAAACGTTCTACAGGTTTCGGAGTTAGATTATTCCTGCCTATTTTAGGATTAGTTGATTTGAGTTACGGGTATAGATTTGATGGTATACAGGGAACGAACCCGGCTGTTTCGGCAGGAGAGTGGGAGTTTTTATTTAACATTGGCGCACCATTTTAATGAAAAAGTTAAAAAAACATATTTGGCTCATTGTCTTTACTCTGATTTTGTCAGGAAATGTTTATGCCCAGGATCAAAAAATTGGGTATTACGAATCTGATTTTGTGCTTTCTAAAATACCTGAGTATTCAGGTATTGAACAAAGATTGAAAGTATTAAGTGATGGTTGGAAAAATGAAATTCAAGAATTAAGATTAGAAATAGAAAATCTTGAAGAAGATTACGCTGCAAAGGAAATTCTGTACACAGAAGAGATCAAGAAAGAGAAGATTCAGGAAATAAATACCAAGAAGAAACAGTTAGATAATTTCACTGCACAAAAATTTGGTCCTGATGGAGAATATTTTCAAAAACAAAAAGAGTTATTAGAACCTATACAGAGACAAGTATTTGCAGCTGTTAGAAATGTTGCTCAAAGAAATGGTTTGGATTTTGTATTTGACAGATCAGGTGACATCTATATGGTTTATGCTAGAGGGGAATGGAATTTAAACGAACAAGTTTTATTGGAACTTGGAATTGAAATAGAACAATAATTTTAAAACATTTATAAGAAATACATGAAAAAATTAACATTAATAGCTTTATTCTTAATGTTTTTTAGCTTTGACGCACAGTCACAGTTAAAAATAGGGTATACAAATCCGGAAGTGATACTTTCGCAGTTACCTGAAGTTCAGGCTATTGACACTGAAATTGGTCTTTTACTACAAAGAAAAGACTCTTTGTTGGCAATTCAAGCGGTAGCTTTGCAGAAGGAATTTGATGACTATAATGCTGCAAAAGAAGTGTTAACTCTGGAACAACGACAAGTAAGAGAGCAAGATTTGATTCAAAAAAATCAAGATTTTGAGGAAGAACGTCAAAAAAGTTTGAATGAAGTTCAGCAGCGACAAATCACATTGCTTCAACCAATCGAGAACAAAGTTTTTGATACCATAAAGACGGTAGCAGATTCGTTAGGGCTGGATTTGGTTTTAAATGAAGGATCTGTAAATGCAGGTGCATTTATTTTCTATGCTTCAGATGATCAAATGAATATTACCGAATTAGTACTGGAAAAATTAAAACAATCATAAAAATAGAATCATGTTAAAGAAGTTTTCAATAGGCTTAGGTTTACTTTTCACGTTATTATTAACTACAAATACAAGTACACAAGCTCAAGAATTAAAAATTGGCTATGTAAATCCTCAAGCTGTTCTAAACAGAATGCCTGAAATGAAGGCTGTACAGCAAAGGCTGCAAAATTTTGCGGATAGAAAGTCTCTGGAGATCGAGCAAAAGGAACTAGAGCTTCAGAATGCAGTTAATGTATACGAGCAAAAGAAGGATGTAATTTCAGCAGCGGCTAAAGCAGCAGAAGAAGAGAAATTACAGAAAATGAGCAATGACCTGAATGAAGCTACCAGAACAGCACAACAGGAAATTCAAAGTAAAAGAAATGAACTTCTTGGCCCATTGCAGACCCAAATTGGTGAAGCAATAAGTACAGTAGCTGAGCAAAGAGGTCTTTCTTATGTTCTGAATACAACAACAAGTTCAGGCGATGTTATTATTTTATATGCATCTCAAAAGTATAGCTCTGAATTTAATATCACTGATGCTGTTATGGTTCAGTTGGGTATTTAAGGATTAAGCTTACTTAAAATTTTAAAAGCCGTAGTTAAAACTATGGCTTTTTTTATTTCACATTTTTTCGCCGGTTCTGGATATAATCTTCAAAAATGTATCCACCTAGATCATCCAGAGAAGCAAAATACGCTTTTCCTTTATTTGCTTCAGTCATCTCTCTTACAAAGCTTTGCAGGTAAGGATCGCTGGCTATCATAAAGGTCGTGATAGGGATTTGCTCTCTCCTGCATTTTACAGCTTCATCCAAAACCTTATTTACTATTTTCCGGTCTAACCCAAAACTATTTTTATAAAGTCTGCCATCTTCGATAATGCAAGACGGTTTTCCGTCAGTGATCATAAAGATCTGTTTATTCGAAAATTTCTTTCTTTGCAAAAGATGTCGCGCTCTTTCTAACCCTTGTAAAGTATTTGTGTGATAGGGACCAACTTTTAAATAGGGCAGATCATTTATCGAAATTTCCCATGCTTCATTTCCGAAAACTATGATATCGAGTGAATCCTTTGCATAGCTTGTCAGAATAAGCTCGGATAACGCCATAGCTACCTTCTTAGCAGGTGTAATCCTGTCTTCACCATAAAGCATCATGGAATGACTGATGTCGATTAAGAGCACGGTAGAAACCGAAGTATAATGATCTGTGTCGTACACAGAAATATCATCTTCCTGAAGATTAACATTGTCGATTGAACTATGATTCAGCATATTCAGCATGGTTCCCACCGAATCAATTTGACCTATATCACTTCCCGGATTCCATTTTCTTGTTTCGGGCTGTCGTTCTAATCCCTTACCGGTGTGTTGAGTTTTATGTGAACCGAAACTGCCTTTTTTGAGATTTTTGAATATTTCTTCAAGAGATTTCTGACGGAGGCTTCTTTCGGTCTTCTTGGTGATCACAATCTGATTTTGCTCATCTTGTTCTATGTAACCGCGATCTTTTAGGTCATCCATAAAATCGCCTAAAGAATAGTCTTCATCAAACTGCTCAGTAATTTGGTACTCTTTATCTAATTCGGTAAGCCATCTGAGAGCTTGGGATACATCACCACTTGAAATAGTCAGTAATTCCTGAAAAAGATTCCAGAGTGTCTCGAAGGGAGACTTGTTTCCTCCTTTTCCGAAGCGTTCATCCCATTGTGTGTATTTAAAATTCATATCTTATTTTAATATTTAAATACATCTTATCTTTAAACAGTTCCATGATTTATCAAACTACTAAATATTTGTTATGAACTCTAACCGCACTAAGATCGAAGAAGAATTATGGAGTGAAGGTTTTAAAAGAGTTATGGGGCTCGATGAGGTTGGAAGGGGATGTTTATGCGGACCGGTAGTTGCTGCGGGTGTAATCTTCGAAGAAGGGATTAAGATTGATGGAATAAAAGACAGTAAAGCAATTAATGAAAAGAATAGATTGCTATTAGAAGAAGAGATCAAAGAAAAAGCACTTTTTTATACAATTCAGGAAGGTTCACTTAAAGAAATATTTGATCTCAATATATTATGGGCATCTATAAATACAATGCAAAAATGTGCTGAAGAGAAAGGTGCAAATCCTGATTATTTGCTGGTAGATGGAAATAAATATACAACTTCTCTTATTCCTCATACCTGTATTATCAAGGGAGACGACAAGTCCATATCAATCGGAGCTGCTTCAATTCTAGCTAAGAATTACAGAGACAGATATATGAAAAGACTGGGTGAAAAATTTCCTGAATTTAACTGGAAATCTAATGTTGGCTACCCAACACCACATCATAAAAGAGCATTAAAGCAGTTTGGTTATACACCTCATCATCGGTTAGGTTTTAATCTTGGAACCGACAAAAAATATCAAAAAGCTTAACGGTATATGCTGAAATCTCTTTTATAAAGATCCATATTTAAACAAATAGCCAACATCAGAGAATTGGTCAGGAAAGCAGAGCCTCCGTAACTCACAAATGGAAGTGGAATACCAATTACAGGGAGTAAGGCTGTTGCACTTCCGATATTGACTACAAAATGTATAAAAAATACAGCGGTCACACTTACTGTTACAAGCTGAGCAAAAGGATGTTTATGATTCCCTGCCATCTTCAAAAGTTTTAGAAAAAGAAATAGAAATGTAATTACCAGCAGACCAAGTCCTATGAACCCAAACTCTTCACCGATAACACAGGAAATAAAATCAGTCCATTGAGCGGGTAAAAATTTAAGTTGGGTTTGTGTCCCTTCCAAAAACCCTTTACCTAATAATCCTCCGGATCCTATAGCTGTTTTAGCTTGTATAACATTCCAACCTGCACCCGTGGGGTCAAAAGCCGGATTCGTAAAAGCTGTTATTCTTGCAACCTGGTGAGGTTGCAGGATATCAGTTAAAGCTACGTTCACACCAACAACTGTTACTATGCTTGTAATAAGCGATGTAACTGTCAACCAAACTCTTTTTTGAACCATAAAGATCAAAAAGGCAATAAGTATGGTAGCAATTGCACCAAATTTCCAATCAAAAACAGTTAAATAAAGTATAATTGCAGGTGAAACTATATAGATAGAAACTCCATATGGTAAACCAGACCAAAATAACATTACAGGAATAAGTGCGAGAAAAACTATTGCTGTACCGGTATCATTTTGTAGAAAAATGAAAATTGTAGGAACTAAAATCATTAAAACAGCGATCAGGGCATATCTAATATTTTCGGCACTTATATCACGCCGACTTGTAAGATATTGAGCTGTAGCAAGTATCGTAGCAATTTTCATTAATTCACTTGCTTGCAAATTAAATCCACCTATTCTAATCCAACTTTTAGCACCGTTTATTTCAGTACCGAAGAACAGAGTAAGAATTACCAGTAGGAGGGCAACACCATAGAACAAATAGGAAATTTGCATATATGTTCTTGGGGTGAAAAATTGAAATAATAAAACAAGAACAACTGCTAATGCTACAAAAAACAACTGTTTTATAAAATTATTTTTAATGTAATCAGGAAGAAATTCAGATACAGGTCCCTGAGTTGCACTGTAAATAGCGACCAATCCTATAACTGCAAGTACTATCCAGGCTCCAAATATTGACCAATTTAAATTTCTAAGATTGTTCATTGGCCCGCCGATGCTTCTGAATTATCTTCTTTAGGAACAAAATTTAAAACGTAATCAACCAGCCATTGTCTTTCTACTTCACCTTTCAAGTACTTCTCCAATATCAGAGAAGCTACAGGAACAGCGGAAATAGAAGCAAAACCTGCATTCTCCAAAAAAACAGTAACTACAATTTCAGGGTTTTCTGTTGGTGCAAAGGATGTATACCAACCATGTGAGAAACCAAAGGGGTTTTGAGCCGTTCCGGTTTTGCCGGAGACCTGAATATCAGGGATAGAAGCATAAAAACGTCCACTCCCTTCTAATACATTTCTTCGCATGCCTTTTTTGACAGTATTAAGATACTCTTCTTTTACCCAATCAATTTTTTCTATAGTTGAGTTGTTTTGTACAATACTTCCATCTGCTCGTTCTACTGCCCGGAGTAAATGAGGCTCAATTTTATACCCTCCATTTACAATGGAACTGGTCATTTGAGCGATCTGAAGAGGAGAAGCAGAAACGGCTCCCTGACCAATACCAAAGATTAATACATCACCTAAACCCCATTTTCTTTTACCCCATCTTTGGTCTAGATAACTACTGTCAGGAATAATCCCTCTATTAGCACTTGGAAGATCAATTTCATTTGGAACTCCAAGACCAAAATCTTTAACTAATTTACTCCACGTGTTTAGTTTTCCTGAAGTTGCAATTTTATCCATTACACTTAGAAAATAAGTGTTACTGGAATGAGCAATCGCGGATTCCATATCATAAAGTCCGGGATCGGCAAGATCTTTATATGGCCTACCTCTCATATAATAACCACTATTATAAATCTCAGTTTCAGGTGTCACAATACCAAGGTGTAAACCAATTATACCCATCAATGGCTTAAAGGTGGATCCCGGAGGTTGGCGACTTGATATTGCTCTGTTAAACAAAGGACGTGTTGAATCCGAGTTGATAAACTGCCAGTATTCTTTATCAATCCTTCCGGCAAGTTTTTTTACTTCATATTCGGGAGAGCTGACAAGTGCTAGTATTTCACCAGTGTTGGGATTCATAGCTACGATACCACCACTTTTTCCTTTCATAAGTTGCTCAGCAAAAGCCTGGAGATCTGCATCAAGGGTCGTAATCAGGTTGTCACCTTGAACCGGAGGTTTCGCAATTTTTTGCTCTGTATATTTTCCTAAAGATTGCCCAAGAGCGTTTACTTTTAAATAATTTATTCCCAGATCACCTTTTAAATTTTCCTGATAGTATAATTCAAGTCCGCTTTTACCAATCTTGTCGCCTAGTCGAATCGATTTAGTTTGTTTATAATCATTTTCATCCGCTTCACGGAGATAACCGAAAATATGTGAAGCTGTTAGCGGTGCCGGATAGTTTCTCTTGCTGTCAATCTGATGTCCGATCCCGGGAAGTTGCCAGAGATTTTCCTGAATAAGAGAAAAGACTTTGAAATCAACATCTGTAATAAGTTTAGATGTTCTGAAGCGGGAATATCTTTTGGCATCAGTTACAAGTTCAGTAACAAGGCTGTCTGATTCTCCCAAAAGATCTGCTAGTAACGGGATATTTTCAGAGTCAAAGTTAAGAGGAGTAATTGTTACGGAGTATATTGGCTGATTATCGACTAAAAGTGTGCCATTTCTATCATAGATCAACCCGCGGGCAGCATCTACATATTCCTGCCGGATCGAGTTTTGATCACCCAACTCGTCATAAACTTCATATTGAACTATCTGCAGATAGAAGATTCTTCCTAAAACAACTAAACAGATCAACACCATTATTGCCTGTAAAGCAAAAATAGACGTCCGGGTTCTGTTGGGTGAGTTGTTCATTAGTTAGCGTCTCCTTTAAGAATGTGTAAAATACTACCGATCAGTGCAGTATATAAACTGCTACCGATCAGCAAAATTATAGGAGAGAATGAAAATTCGTAAACATTTAAGAATGACGAAAATCCTAAATAAAAGAGATTATGAAGAAAAGCAGCTCCCAGTATTAATACAAAAGCTTGCCATATTATTAAACGGACTTCTGAGTTTCTGGAAACAATTTTGTAGAGTAGGAACATGGTAATTGTTTTAGCAAACATATTTAATCCCCATGAATCAAATAATGCATCCTGAAAAAGACCTAACCCTGCTGCAAAGAATAATACTTCATGCCGTTTATATCTTAATGCAGTCCATAGTACAAAAACCAACACCGGATCTGCTATTGTACCATAAATGGTCAGGTACTGAAAAATAAGCAGTTGAGATAAAACAAATACAATTCCAATTCCAATATGTTTAATAAGCTTATTTCTCACTCAAAAATATCCTCATATTGATCATTCAGATTTGTAAGTGATGAATCTGGGGTAAAATTAATTATGAAACCCTGAGAAGCCTGAGCTATTGAAGCAAAGGGTCTTAAAAATATTCGTTGAGTTTCTTTTCCTTCTTCAATTTCTGTTCTTATTACTGAACCAATAGGAATTCCTGCAGGCAGTTCATTGCTGAAACCGGAAGTAACAACAGTATATCCTTCTTCAACCGGAATAGTCTGCGGGATAAAATCAATTACCATTTCTGTAAGGCTTTCTCCGTTCCAGGAAACAATACCGGGTGCATTTTCTTCTTGAATTAACCCACTTACTCTGAAGAGGCTATTGTTATAAGGAAGAACCTGAGCATATTCGGCAGTAGTGAGGATTACTTTTCCCAATAAACCATCCGAGGTAACTAAAGGCATTCCAACCTTAACGTTTTTCAAACTGCCTGAGTTTATAGTCAGACTTTTATTAATTCCGTTCAGCTCTTTACCGATTATAAGTGTTGGTGTAAGGCTAAATTCAGTAGAGTCCTGAAACGAGAGTAGCTTACGAAGTTCTATATTTTCTTGTTCAATGGCTCTGAGCTTGCTTAACTCATCCTGCAGAAGAATATTTTGGCGCTGTAAATAGGTATTCGTAGTAAGTGCCTGTCGGTAAACCCGAATATTGGCAAGTGGGGATTGTAAAACACTTACAGTAATTGCTGAAAGTTGACGCAAACTATGTATACCGCCTTGATTTCTACTAACTGCAATGGTTACTGAAAGTAAAATGAGAATGGCAGTGATTATGTAGTCTTTAGCTTCACCAACTTTAAGTGTTTTAAATTGCATTCATTAATTCAATTAAGAAATAACAGGACGATAGTAATCAAGATTTTCTAAAATTGCTCCCGTACCTCTTACTACTGCCGTTAACGGATCTTCTGCAATATGAACAGGTAGATCAGTAGTTTCCATGATGAGTTTATCGAGGTTTTTAAGCAAGGCTCCGCCACCGGTTAACATAATTCCGCGATCCAGAATATCAGCAGAAAGTTCAGGTGGGGTTTGCTCCAGAGATTTTGTTATAGACTCAACTATGGTGTTAACAGATTCAGCGATCGCTTCCCGAGCATCCTTGGAGGTAATATGTCTGGTTCTAGGAACACCGTTTACAAGATCACGTCCTTTTGTTATCATTTCAAGTTCTTCATCAAGAGGAGCTGCAGATCCTATTTCGCATTTGATCTTTTCAGCGGTTCTTTCACCGATCAAAAGGTTGTGGTTTCTTCTGAAATAATTAATGATGTCATCATTCAGTTCATCTCCACCTAGTCTTACTGATTGAGCATAAACAATACCTGAGAGAGCGATCACCGCAATTTCAGTAGTTCCACCGCCAATATCTACGATCATGCTACCAACAGGTTCATGAACATCCAGTCCGATCCCAATAGCTGCTGCCATCGGCTCATCTACCAAATAAACTTCTTTAGCTCCGGCATGTTCAGCACTGTCTCTTACAGCTCTTCGTTCCACTTCGGTGATTCCACTGGGAACACAAATTACCATTTGGCGGGTTGAGGAATACCATTTCATCTTCACTTTTTTGATCATTCCTCTGATCATATGTTCAGCAACTTCAAAATCAGCAATAACGCCATCTCGTAAAGGCCGAACAGTGCGAATGTTTTTGTGGGTTTTCTCATGCATCAGGCGCGCTTCATGCCCGGTAGTTACAGGAATATTATTTTGATTGAGAGCAACTATGGAGGGCTCGTCTAAAACTATTCCCTGGCCTCTTGCGTAGATCAGGGTATTAGCTGTACCAAGATCAATTGCGATATCGGTATATAGAAAATCTAGAAGCCCCTTTTTCTGTTTATTTTTTGAGGAAGCAGGGGACGGGATTCCGTAATTATCAGACATTGCCAAAATAGTAGATGTTTAAAAGTGCTGGGTAGTTATTTTTTGAAAATACGAGAATGAAAGTGTATATGCGAAATATAATTTTTAATGTTTAAAATGCCTTTTTCCGGTAAAAATCATCGTCATTCCGAATTCGTTGGCTTTTGCAATAACTTCTTCATCACGGATACTTCCACCGGGTTGTATTACTGATGTTGCTCCGGCCTTTGCTGCTGCTTCTATACCATCAGAAAAAGGGAAGAAAGCATCGGAAGCGATAGCTGAGCCGGTTAGATCCAATCCTTCTTTTTTTGCTTTATCAACCGCGATTTCAGAAGAGTCCACACGACTTGTTTGTCCGGAACCAATACCTAATGTTCTTCCTTCTTTTGCATAAACAATGGCATTAGACTTCACATTTCGAACAACTTTCCAGGCAAAAAGCAGGTCATTCATTTCATCATCCGTAGGTTTTCTATCGGTTACAACTTTGAAATCATTTTGATCAACAGGCTCAAGATCTGCATCCTGAGTTAACAAGCCACCAAAAATGGATCTGAAAGATTTGGCTTGTACTTCACTAACTTGCTTTTTGATCCGGATTAATCGTCTGTTTTTTTTCTGAGTCAGCAATTCCAGAGCTTCGTCAGAAAAAGCGGGAGCAATAATGATCTCTGTGAAAATTTTATCAATTTCCTGGGCAGTTTCTAAATCCAGTTCTTTGTTAACAACAACAATTCCTCCAAATGGCGATACAGTATCTGTACTGAATGCTTTTTTATAAGCTTCAGTTAGATTTTCTCCAATTCCAACACCACAAGGAATAGTGTGTTTGATAATAGCACAGGTAGATTTATCATCACTGAATGATGAAATAATATTCAAAGCCGCGTCCACATCTATAAAATTATTATAGCTGAGTTGTTTTCCGTGAAAACAGTCAATTATTGAATCCTGTTCTCCATATACAGCTGCTTTTTGATGCGGATTTTCTCCGTATCTCAATTCCTGCGAAAGAGGTACAGAAACATTGAATTGTTTTACAGGCTCTTCATTCACCAGATCATTGAAATAATTCGCAATAGCAGAATCATAATCAGCCGTATGATTGAAAGCGTCTTTCGCTAAGGACTTTCTCATTTCAAATGAGATTCCGTTTCCTTCATTAAGTTCATAAATAAAATCTTCGTATTTATCAGGAGAGCTTAATATTCCAACATGTGCAAAATTCTTAGCTGCTGCTCTTATCATGGTTGGCCCGCCAATATCAATAAATTCAGTAGCTGTGGCAGGAGTGATATCTTCTTTCACTTTCTCTTTAAATGGGTAAAGATTTACTACAACTAATTCGATAGGAGATATTCCCAGTTTCTCAATTTCTTCAACATCACTTTCGTGGCTGGTCCTGGCTAAAATTCCTCCATGAACCAAAGGATGTAGAGTTTTAACTCTTCCATCAAGACATTCATTAAAATCTGTTATTTCAGAAACATCTTTCACCGGTATTCCTGCTTCCGAAATAGTTTTTGCTGTTCCTCCGGTAGAAATTAAAGTAACTCCGTTATTATGAAGCGCAGTTGCGAGTTCCACAATATTGGTTTTGTCGGATACAGAAAGTAATGCCCTGTTAATTTTAAGCGGTGTAGTCGGTAAAGATGAAAGAGGTTTTAATGCCACTTTAATAGTTTTTTAGTGTTGTTAGATATTTTTGAATAGTCTCAGGCAGTAATATATGCTCTCTTTCAAGCACTTTTTCAGCGAGAGATGTTGCGGTGTCGGAATCAGTAACTTGAACTGTTGATTGACCAATAACCGGACCTTCATCATATTCAGCAGTTACTACATGTACAGTGCAACCCGACTGAGAATCTTTATTCCGGATCACGGCTTCATGAACTTTAGATCCGTAAAATCCTTTACCTCCGTACTTTGGAAGCAGGGAAGGATGGATATTCAGAATCCTGTTGTCAAAGGACTGAATGATTTCTACAGGAATTTTCTTTAAATAACCTGCCAGAATCAATAGATCAGCATTCCACTCTTCAAGTTTTGAAAGAACCGTTTTCGAATACTCAGATTCGCTATTGAATTGGTCCGGAGAAATTATGAAGGTAGGAATTCCGTGTTTCTGAGCTCTCTCGAGTGCAAAAGCAGATTTATTATTGGTAATTAATCCAACAATATTTGCAGTCAGTTTCCCATTTGAAACCGCATTAATAATTGACTGAAAATTTGATCCAGAACCGGATGCAAATACAACAATGTTCTTCAACAGTGATTTATTTGAAGTTGCAGAAATACTTGCATTAAGATACGCAAAGTTTCACTGCTAATCAGGATAGAAATAGCTAACCGGAAGGATTTTTGGTTAGTTCAGGTTCCTGATTAAAAACATGGTAATTATTGAAGCTCCAGCTTATCTGAATAATGGTGATTCTGATAACAGTAGCTAATGGAATCGCCACCAACATCCCCAAAATACCGGCAACTTCAGCACCAATCAAAATGATAAATAAAATTGCTACCGGGTGCATATCAGCAGAGCGTGAAAAGAGAAGAGGTTGAAATATAATATTATCCAGCATCTGTACGATCAGAATAGCGATCATGCAAACCAGTACCAAAGAAAAGTCTCCGGTTTCTATTATTGAAATAATTATAGAAAGTATATAACCAATGATTGGACCAAAATAGGGTATAGTATTGGCTAAACCCACAGCAATACCAACAGAAAGGGAATTATCTAATCCTGCAACTGAAAGTGTTGCCCATGAACTGGCTGCGACCAGCAAGCTTTGCAATAAAACACTTCTGAAATAAAGTCCTAATCTCTTTTCAATCTTGTCGATCAGTGTTAATGATGTTTCGAAATACTTGTTGGGGATCAGTAATAGAAGATCTCTTCGAATCTTGGAGCCATCTTTCAGAAAAAAGAATGCAGCAAAGGGGACCACTAAAATTGCTGAAAATATATCCGTAAAAACCCCGACTACATTACTGAAGACAGATGAAAACTGATCGAAATCAAACAAAGAATTTAAAACCTGGGTGAGGTTGTTGCTTAAAAAGCCCTCAGGAATAAAATCATAGTCATCACTTAAACTAGTTTCTACTTGGTTGGCAATGCTTTCAATATTCCGGATGTCCAACTGACGAGCCAGTTGAACCATTTGGTCAGCCACTTTCGGAATAACGGTAGTAGAAGCATAAACAAAAACCAGAATTACCGCTGAAAGTGTGAGTGTGATGGCAAACGTTCTGGGGACTTTATTACGTTGTAACCAATTTACGATAGGATCTAAAACATAACTCAGAATCAAAGCCAGGACAAGATAAAGAACCAGATTCCCCAACTTTACTAAAACCCATCCAAGAACGGCAATGGCAGCAATACCAATGGCGAACTTCACTATTTTTTCTAAGGTTATGTTTTTCATTTATTCACTAATTCCAGTAAGCCGTCAATTTCTTTCAATATAATACTAGAATCGTATCCTTTTCTAAATAAATAATCGAATATTTTTTTTCTTCTTTTTTCCGGATCTGTTCGTAAAAGTGCGGGTTTCTTCTTTTCTATCAACTCGCTTATGGTTTCGATCTTTGATTGTTGATCAAATTCTTCCTCCAAAACCCGAGCAATAGTATTTTTTCCGATCTTTTTTTTTGATAGTTCAGCTTTTATCTTGTTTGGCCCCCAGTTATTGAACCTGAACTTATCATTTGTATACTTTTTAGCAAAAGCATAATTATTGATATAATTTTTGTCTTCGAGTTCAGCAATGATCTGATTCAAAATTTCGGAATCATAACCTTTTTTGATTCCTTTTAACCGCAATTCATGGCTTGCATGATCCCGTCTGCCCAACAGACGAATTAAATATTCTCTTATTGACCAACTTTCTTCTTCCTTTTGGATCACAGCATATAGCTGTTCATCAATAACAGTACCTTTACGAAGGTTATGATTGGTCAGAGTAGCATCAGACACACCGGATATAAATCCGTCTTCGGAATACAGAGAATAACGAAAAGAGTTTTTCTTCTGAACTTCAATCCGATGAATTGTAACCGGAAATTCAGGTTCTTTCTTCGAATATTTCTTGTTGGAATAACTCATAGCTTTAAAAACAAAAAGCTCTGTTGTTTAAGAACAGAGCTTTTGAATGTTGTCAGTCAGATCAGGCTTCAGCTTTTTCAGGCTCTTTTTCCTTCTCTTTGGATGCATCAGGAATAGGTTCATCCAGTTCCTCGCCACGAAGTTTAGCCCGTACCAGTTTCTCAATGCTTGCACATAGCTTGGGGTCTTCTTCCAGAAACTGCATTGCAGCGTCAGCACCCTGTCCGATAGGTTCGCCATCATAGCGGAACCAGCTACCTCGTTTTTCAATTACATCGAATTCAACAGCCAGATCCAGTATCTCAGCAATCAATGAAGTTCCTTTTCCATACATGATATTGAACTCAACCACTTTGAAAGGAGGGGCCACTTTGTTCTTGGCAACTTTTACTTTAGTCCGGTTACCGATTACTTCATCACCTTTCTTAATAGCTCCAATTCTGCGGATGTCCAGACGAACAGAAGAATAGAATTTAAGTGCGCGTCCACCAGTAGTGGTTTCAGGATTACCAAACATAACTCCGATCTTTTCACGAACCTGGTTAATGAAAATACAAGAAGTATGAGATTTACTTACGATACCGGTGATCTTTCTGAGTGCCTGCGACATCAGTCGCGCCTGAAGCCCCATATGAGAGTCACCCATTTCGCCTTCCAGTTCCGCACGCGGAACCAGTGCTGCTACGGAATCAACAACGATCACATCCAGCGCACCGGAGCGAATCAATGTTTCTGTAATTTCGAGTGCTTGTTCACCGTTATCAGGTTGTGATACAAGAAGTTCGTCAACTTTTATCCCCAATGCTTTAGCATATCTGGGATCGAAGGCGTGCTCCGCATCAATAAAAGCAGCATATCCGCCATTTTTTTGTGCTTGTGCAATTACCTGTAGTGCCAAAGTAGTTTTACCACTCGCTTCCGGGCCGTAAATTTCCGTTACTCTACCTCGCGGCACACCTTGTACGCCCAATGCATAATCTACCATAATGGAACCGGTTGAAATAACGTCCACATCCTGAACGGCGTCTCCGCCCAACTTCATGATGGTTCCTTTCCCGTGTTGTTTTTCAATTTGCCCGACGGCAATATCTAATGCTTTAGATCTTTCTTTTGAGTCAGCCATGATTACATTTATTTTTGAATTTATTTACTGCAAAGTTAACAAGGCAGGGTGTCATATCGTGTCATCATCTTCTGCGAAAGAATATATGTTCGATATATGTAAGAAAAAAGTTTTTTCTAAACTTTTTTAAATCACAATTTTCAAACTTCAAATTCCAAATTAAGCAGCTTTCAGGATAATTGAAGACATTATTTTCAATAATTGCGTTGTCTCATCCAGTAAATTTGATCGTTCTTTTTCAAGATATTGATCAGTACCGGTATCAACTAAATTAAGCCAGTAGCATGTTTCTTTAGCTTCTTTTCTGGAGATCTTCATTTTCATTTTGAAGTCTTTTTTACTCAAAGCTTCATTGGCTTCTATATAATTTGCTCCGATAGAACCCGAAGACCTGATCAACTGTTTACCATCTTCGAAGTTAGAAGTACAACGCGGAAGTTTTTTAACGAAGACTCTCGTTGCTTTCGCAAAGACCAATGTACGTTCTTCTAGATTGTAATTTTTCATTTGTCTGGAATTTGTAGTTTGAAAATTGAGATTTACCAAACCTTGGTTCTTAGTAAGACAATCAAAAAAGAATTCCTTACAAAAAAAGTTTAAATCAGATTTATAGACAGGGTGCTTCTTAACTGATTTTGTTTATTTTAATGTCTGTACATTCATTTATTTTGGGAATAATATTAATTCAACAATCAATGCGGAAGCTTATACTTTTTTTATTTTTCATGTGTATTCATTGCGTTGTTCTGGCTCAATCTTCTAATTGGCTAAATAGTAAATGGGAGGGATTCGTTGGTTTTGAACATGATACAACTCAATATCAGATTTCGTTTAGTCTAAGTGATTCACTTAATAATTTTAGGCTTTTTTTCGATTCTTCTTTATGTAACGAGTTTGCTTTAGAAATTGATTCTCTATCCCAAAAATTCGTACGATTTAAAACTCAAAAAGAAACTGATAAAAGTAAGCCTTGTCTTCCCCAAGATTTTGCTGTTGAACTAATTAAAAGTGACACTCCAAATCTTTTATTCGTTCAATATCATTGGTGGAATGATGAATTATGGCTTGGACAGGTAAAAAAGAGGTAAAATTACTCCTTTCAGGATTTAGTAAATCAGAAGCTTTGGATATGGATTAATCCCCGTAATTTATTATTGGTCTGAAATTTGAATCTTGTTTTTTGGGATTTATAAATGGATGTTATATTCAAATAGAAGTAAATAGATTGCGCGCAAGTAAATAAATAATATCGGTGACAAAACAGAGTCGTAAAATCGACCACCCTGTAGCGGTGGAGGGTAACCGCCCGACGCGCTTTTTTATTTAGCTTATTTAAACTCTTTCCCAAGCAGGAGCTTGGGATGGAGATTTAAGTCCTGTAATTTGTTTTTTGTTTGAAATTTGGTGCTTCTTTTTTGGAATTTCAATTTCACAAATTGATACAATATTTTGTATTTAATTCAGTACATTATACAGAGCAAAAATTAAACACACTTTCAATGTCTCATATTCAACTAGACCAAGATATTCGATCACTATCAGATTTCAGAGCCAATGCTGCATCTTTTATAGAGAGGGTTAAGTCTGAACGGCGACCGCTTATTCTTACTCAGCATGGAAAGAGTTCTGCTGTGTTAATTGATGTAGAAGACTACCAAAAAATGCTGGATAAGATTCAGTTACTGGAGGAGCTATCAACTGCTCGTAAAGAATTAAATAATGGAGAAGGGGTTGAACAGGAGGAATTTTTTAGCAAGTTACGATCTGATTTCTCGTCATGAAAATTATTTGGTCTCCTACTGCCGGAAATAGAATCAGAGAGATTATTGATTATATTTCTAAAGACAATCCGGATGCCGCCCTAAATCTCATTGATAAGTTCGAGGATAAAGTTGAAAGGTTGAAAGCCAATCCACAAGCCGGTAAAATCTTAGAAGAAATCAATAATGAGAAAATCCGGGAAATAGTTGTTCATAAAAATTATGGTGTTATTTATGAAATCAATAATGAATCTATCGAAATTTTAACCATAAGACATTTCCGGCAAGACTTTTCTGATTCTAAATTTTAACCGGAAAGGTCAACTTAAATACTGTAATGTATTATTTGTCTGAAATTTGGTGCTAGTCTTTTGAGATTTTTCCCTGAAAATAAATTCTTGCACTTATTCTCCTAAATCTGCGGGTATTTCATAAGTAAGTGGAAGCATATCAGAAAGCTTTTCAAATGCCCAGTATCCATCAAAAAGAATTGAGGTTGGGTCGAGAATAAATCCGGATCTATCTACCAGAACTGAATCAGAGATCAGTGTTATGGAAGAGTTTTGATAATCCGACAAAAGACGGGGATTGCTGTCGAAGGGTTTTGCAATAGAATACAAATAAGTAATGTCTTCGTATTCATTTTTATAGGTGACATTCAAAAAATTAACAAAGCTGTATTCATAATAAGAGCTGTCAACTTGATGGAAAAACTGTGATTGTGGCACTGTATCCGTATATAAATAACGTGCATCATCGTCTCTTTCTTCTGCTTTTACAACAAAACCATTTTCAACAATTTTTTGATCAATTAAAGATTTAGTGAAATGAGCAAAAGACCCTAAATAAGCTTTCTCCCGATTTTCTTTCCATTTGTTCCGGGTTTTTTTCCTGCTGGAACTCATCTCTTCAAAAAAAGTCTGGCCGTAGAAAAAGAATCTTCCTGATTTATAGTCGATCTCAAATTTCTCTAAGAAAAAAAAGATCCGGTAGCCAAGATCTTTGTTTTCTACTTCAATCGTTTCGTAAGCAAAGGCGTTCAGAGTCCTGTTATCCAGATCAAAATCAAAGTTCACCACTTCTTTATTTTTGATTTTAGTGTTCTTCGAAAAGGGACCTACACAAATAAACATCTTTCGAAATTGTTCAAAATTGTATTTCCAGTCCTGGCTGTTTGGTTTAACAGTAATTTCATCCAGATTGTACACTTTCTCTTTCATTATAAAAGAGTATCCATCCTCTAAATGATCCGTTCGAATTAAAGAAGTAACACTTTCGAAACCAAGGCTTTGAACAATCAGATCATGAGCTCCCTCGGGTATACCTGATAAAATAAAATTGCCGTCTCCATCAGAAAGCGTTCCGATAGTTGAACCATTCAGGAAGATTTGAGCTCCTGCAATTGGATCAAGACCAACCTGACTTTTTACAGTGCCGGAGATTGAATATTCAGTTTGAGCAAATACAGTAAATGAGGTAATAATGACTACAAAAAAAGTCGAAATTGTTTTGTAGTTAAAGAGCATTTATTACTTCTTTTAGAGCAAGCATCACTTCGTCAATCTGAGTTGTAGTAGTATAAGGAGCCGGTCCAAACCGAAGGATCTGATCTCTGGCATCGGTGAAAATATCACGAGCCAGTAATTCAGCTCTTATTTCTCTGGCCTTTGGTGAAGTAAGAGATAAGAAGCCTCCATTATGTTCAGCAATCGCTTTCTCATGAGTAAGTCGAATTACAGATGGATCAAAATCTTTATCGAGAAAATGCTTTTTAAGTAGTTCTACTTTTTGGACATACTGATCTCTCAGAATTTCTTTAGTAAGCCCTTGTTCTTCAAAAAACTCGACCACTTTAGCCGCGCGATACTGAGAGGAAGGATCATAAGTTCCACTTGCAAAGCGTTGATCGGAATGATCGTAGTGAGTAGGGGAGTTGTCTCGGGGCTTTTCCAATGTACTGAAGGAAGCGAACCAACCCGTTATTGCGGGACGCATATCACAGTCTTTAGGAAATCTCAGGAAACAATTGGCTTCGCCCCATTGCAGATATTTATATCCACCGATCAGAATAAAACAATCTTCCAGATCAGCCTCTCTGATTGATAACGGAGCGACATTGGTTCCGTGATAGTCATCAATTAAGACAGGAACGCCGTACTTTCTGGCTGCTTGTGCAATTTCTGTGAGATGGTGATTGATCAGGCTGGATTCGAAATAAACTCGCGACAGCATTATTGCAGAAGTTCTATCATCAATTTCTGATATAATACGTTCTGCAAAACTTTCATCGGGATCGGTTGCTACATAAGTTACTTCCAAACCTTCTTCTTCCAGACGATGAAGCTGACGAAACAGTGAGTGAAATTCTCCATCAGTTGAAATGATTTTGGGTTTATTCTTCAGATCAAGTCCACTCATCCAGCTTACAAAAAGAACGTGTGTACTTTCTTCACGGCAGTAGAACCCATCGGGATCGTCATAGAATCCGCGTAGATAATTTCTCAGGATCTCGGTTTTTTCAGCAGCTTTTTCCCACTTTTTGTCCACCAGCTCTGCGGTGTCCATGAAGTACTCTTTCTGTCCTTCCAGCGCTACATCCGGCCAAGCCTGATGAGAGTGTCCGGTAAAGAGAAGTCGTTCAGAAACTCTGAAATGCGAATAATGAGGGATAAGTTGTTGCGCTAATTCGTCGATGTTTTTCATAAGAATATGTTAGCCACTAAAACACAAAGCCACAAAAAGATTGAGGGATTGTAGCATTTATAATTTTAATAGTTAACCAAAAAGTATGTGTTATAATTTAGTGTCTCGGTGATTTTGTGGCATTTAAAATTCTAAAAAGAAGATCTGATTTCCCAAAGGTCCGGAAAGATAGTCTGGTTTAATGTTCGTTGAAGGTAAGCAACTCCTTCTGATCCGCCTGTTCCTTTTTTAGTGCCTATGGTTCGTTGCACCATTTTTACATGTCGATATCTCCATTCCTGTAAACCTTCGTCAAAATCTACCAATAATTCACTTACTAAAGCGGCTTCCTGATGTTCGTTCATCATTTTGATCAGCTCTTTTTGGTTTTCTTCGGATGTATTGAAAACAAGCCCTCGTTCATTCTCTCTGGGCGATGAAACCGAATACCCTTTTTTCTTCAGATATTTGCAAAAGCTTTCCCAGATAGTCGGCTCTTTCATTTTTTGTTCCAGGATTTCGATGTGTTTAGGATCATCTTTATGAGCTTCTTTCATCAACGGAAATCTCAATCCGCATAAGATCTCGATTTCACGAAATTGCAACGACTGAAATCCGCTGGACTCCCCTAAAAATTTTCTGAAGCTGTTGAACTCAAGAGGAGTCATGGTTTCCAGAATATCAACCTGAGAAACAAGTGTTTTCATGATGGTTAAGATCCGTCTCATCGTTTTGATGGAAATCCATGTATTACCTTCTGAAAGTTCTTTGTTCAGTTTTCCAAACTCATGAATGATCTGTTTGAACCACAGTTCATAGGTTTGATGAATAATAATGAACAGTGTTTCATCATGTTCTTTAGGATCTGATTTGAGCTGCTGAAGTTCCAACAGTTCGTTTATTTTTAAATAATTGGTGTATGTAAGGCTCATCTTTATATTTTATTATGAGACAAAAGTAATGGAAAAAACTGTCATTTCGAACGAATATGAGAAATCTAAGTAATCGCTTTGAGTAAAAATTTTAGATTTCTCCCGCTGGTCGAAATGACAAGGCAAATAAATCTATTTATCAACAGTTAGCTCACCGGCCATCGGTATTTGAAATTGCGATTCAATGTATTCCTTTGAATCTGATCGAGCCATAAGAAACATTAATTTCGTAAGAGCTGCCTCCATAGTCATATCTCCCCCTGATACAGCACCAACATTTAACGCCGCTCGTCCTGCAGGATATTTGGTCAGATTAACAGCGTCATAATCCGCCTGAGAAACAATAGCTACAATTACCCCGTGATCTCTGCACTTTTCAAAAAATGGGATCATATTGTATTCTCCTTTCATTGGAAAATTACCGCTACCAAAAGTTCGGACAATGATCGCTTTCAATTTGGTGAGATCTAAACAATCGAGAATATTCATGCTGAGTGAAGGATGGACAGTTAGAACAAAAATTTCGTTTGAAAAGGCTGCGTTATTCTCAAAAGCAGGGATCAGTTTTTTAGGAGGAACATGAAGCTCAATATCTAAACCAATTTCAGCAATGGGATCTAAATTTGGAGAGCCAAAAGCATCAAAATCACCTATACTTAATTTAGTGGCACGGTTTCCGCGATAGACATGATCATTGAAGCAGATCCCAACTTCCTGTAATTCAGTAGTCGCCATTTCTATCGAGTTTATGAGATTTCGTCGGGCATCACTTCGCACGCTACTCATTGGAACCTGACTTCCCGTAAAGATCACGGGTTTGGCTAAATTTTGTAACGAATAAGACAATGCGGATGCCGTATAAGCCATCGTATCAGTTCCGTGCAGGATTACGAAACCATCATATTTTTCGTAATTAACATCTATGCATTGCGCAAGATTTACCCAGTGTTCTGCATTCAGATCAGAGCTGTCCTCAAAAAAAAGTGGATACGTAGTAATTTCAGCAAGTTCTTCTAACTCGGGAATCTGTTTGATAAGCAAATCAGACCAAGCTTCAGGATCCAGTTCCACGCCTTCGCCTTTTGCGCTCATTGCAATGGTTCCACCTGTTTGTATGAGAAGAATTTTTTTCATCTTGCTTATTTCCCGTAGCCGTTTAAATTAGCTATTCGCCGTACTAGTGCGAACGTTCTTAAAATTATTGCCAAATATAGCGTAAAAAAAGGAAGCGCTTAAAGTTTTCATCAAGAGAAAACAAAAATCTTAGCAATCTGAGGAGTTCACCATGAAAGTATACGATCCTGCCAGAATTCGAAATGTTGTGTTGTTGGGCCATTCCGGCTCCGGAAAAACAACCTTAGCCGAAACTATGTTGTTTGAAGCCGGAGCTATTAACAGAAGAGGAACCATAGAAGAAGGAAATACGGTCTCCGATTATCATGAATTGGAGAAAGAGAAAGAAAAATCCATTTATTCATCGTTTATGAATCTGGATTGGAGAGGACATAAAATTAATCTGATCGACACTCCCGGAACTTCAGATTATGTAGGTGAAGTAGTTGGTCCGCTGAGAGTTGCAGATACTGCCATTTTCACATTGAATGCTGAAAACGGAGTGGAAGTAGGAACGGATTCATTATGGAAATATGCACGTAAATATGAAGTCTCATCGATTTTTGTAGTCAATAAACTGGATAATGAGCGTTCTGATTTTTGGCAAACCGTTCAGGAAGCAAAAGAACATTTTGGAAGGGAAGTAACAGTTGTACAGTTTCCGTACAGTGAAGGAAGTGACTTTCACGCAATAGTGGACGTACTCAGAATGACGATGTACGAATTTCCGGAAGGGGGAGGGAAACCGGATAAACTACCTATCCCTGATTCATTAAAAGATAAGGCAGAGAAACTGCACCAGGAATTGATTGAGATCATCGCAGAAAATGATGAGTCCTTAATGGAAATATACTTCGAACATGGGGAACTGGATGAAGAACAAATGGAGGAAGGTTTACATCTTTCATTGGTAAAAGGACAGATTCATCCGTTGTTTTGTGTGTGTGCGGCAAGGAATATGGGAACAGGTCGGGTAATGGGTTTTCTGGATGACATCGCTCCAAATCCTTTGGAAGGAAATGCACCCAAAAATCAGAATGGAGACGACTTTGAACTGGATCCGGACGGAAAGCCTGTGCTGTTTTTATTCAAGACATATTCGGAATCTCATGTTGGAGATCTGATCTATTTTAAACAATACAGTGGATCTTCCGTTGCGGGAATGGATCTGATGAATAACTCAACTTCTAATTCAGTTAGGCTTGGCAGTCTCTATCTCACCGAAGGACACAAACGCATCAGCATAAATGAGATCAAAACCGGAGATATTGGTGCAGTTGTAAAGTTGAAGGATGGGGAAGTAAATCACACTCTTTCGGAAAAAGGAAATAATATAGTTCTGGAAGAAATTGAATTTCCACCTACAACAATCAGAACGGCCGTAAAGCTTACCAATGAAGGAGATGAAGACAAACTTGGAAACGCACTTCATCAAATTCATCGGGAAGATCCTTCTATCATAATTGAACATAGCCAGGAATTGCGTCAGATCATTATTCATGCACAGGGTGAAGAACATCTGGGAGTAATTGAGCACCAGCTCAGAAATCGTTTCAAGTTGGATGTTGAGTTTATAACCCCAAAAATTCCTTATCGTGAATCCATAACCACACAAGTAAGATCGAAATACAAGCATAAAAAGCAATCCGGAGGTGCAGGACAATATGCTGAAGTTGAATTGTTGATCGAACCTTATCAAGAAGGAATGGCTGATCCGCCCGATATGAAAGTGCGGAACACGGATGTACATGATCTTCCGTGGGGAGGTAAACTGGTATTCAATAATTGCATTGTCGGCGGTGTGATCGATAATCGGTTTATGCCGGCAATTCTGAAAGGAGTGATGGAAAAAATGCAGAATGGACCGATGAGCGGATGCTGTGCCCGGGATATCAGAGTTTCTGTATTTGATGGTTCTATGCATTCTGTGGATTCTAACGAAGCAGCATTTAAAACAGCAGCAAGAATGGCTTTCCGGGATGGCTTTTTGAAAGCGAATCCGAAACTATTGGAGCCTATCTATGAAATTGAAGTGATTGTCCCTCAGGATTACATGGGAGAAGTATTAAGCGATCTTGGGACCCGCCGCGGACAAGTTCAGGGAATGGATGCTGAAGGAGCGTTGCAAAAAATAAAAGCGCACGTACCTTTGGAAGAACTGGATCATTATTCCACAAGTTTAAAATCGATGACACAAGGCAGTGCTACTTATCAAAGGCATTTTTCTCATTACGCTCAAGTTCCGTTTGATGTTCAGGAACGAGTAATGAAGGAAAATGCAGAACTGGAGGAGGTTTAATCAGGTTTCAGATCTTTGAGAAAACAAACAATTCTGTTTTCTTCCAGAAAGCCTGACTTTTTATGAAATTGAATACTTTGCTCGTTATCTATTTCAACGTCTGAGGCGAGTTGTGAACTTCCGTTTTCTTTAGCCCATTGTTCTGCTCGTTGAATCAATTGTGTAGCTATTCCGGTTTTTCGGTAGGATTCTTTTACATAAATCCCTTCCAGATAAGCAATAGGATAAGAGGTTGCGCCTTCTACAAAATCATTTCGAAGTGATAGGTATGCAAAAGCGATGTATTCACCTTTTTCATTTACTAAAAAAGCTGTCTGATTTTCTTTCTCCAGAATCTGTTTGCAGTATTCGAGCTCAGTTTCAAAAATACACTCCGGCCACAACTCAACAAAGAGATGAGCGAGGGCTGCTACGTTCTGTTCTGATAATTTTACAATTTGCATGGTTAATGGTAGTGATGATAGACAAGAAAAAGAAACAAGTCACTCAGAGCGATAGCGAAGAGTCTGCACAGTTCAAGTTAGTATAGGAAATAGATTTGCAGATCCTTCGGAAGTGTCCTCAGGATGACTTTATTTTTTAATCAAATCGGATTAAATAGTATATGCAGAATGACCTACTTCGAATCCTGCAGAACCTGAAGGATCTGCTGGTTTAAAGCTGATTAAAATATATGTATACAAGAGCGACGTTTAAGTCTAAAAAACATTGGAATGGCCAGTCCATCTGACGGATAACCCGTCTGATGGATTTTTAAGGTTTATCTCTTATTGTATCAGCTCCAAAGTCATTCCTGAGCAGGCAGGAATCTAAATTGTGATCGAGGATTTAATCTTTAAATAAATCCAAATCTCGGGCATTCGCCGCGAGATGACCAATTTTATATATCAAGAAGAAAGCGAATTCTAAAAATAAGTAGCAAAACCTATTTCAATACCGCTGGTTTTTGCAGGGGGATTTCCGAGAATATCTGTTTGCTCCTGATATCGATAGTTTAGTCTGAATACGGTTTGATAAGTAGGACGGAAGCTGATTCCCGGAACTACAGCCCAGATCTCATCTCCGATATTTCCACCGGTTTCATTAAAAGTACCAACATTCCAGTCAACTGATTCAAGTCTCAGAGCTACATTGAAAACGGCATCATCAAAACCGAACATTGGTTTATCAATTACAGGCTGAACAATATCAAGAAAGCCACCGCTTTGTTTTTCTCCGTATTGTTGAGTGAACGTATTTGGCACATCCACAAAAACCCATGCCCATTCGCCAACTATGTAAGTATCTGAAAGCGGTAATTCTGTATTAAAATCTACAGCAAATACATCCAGTCTTCTCGGCTTATCAAGTATCAATCCGTCATCTTCATGAGTGTTGTAAATTCCGCACATGTAGGATAACCCCAACTCACCGATATTTTGATTACGGACTGCAATCTTTCCGGTGAACAATGGTTCTCCATTACTGGATTCTTCAAAACGCTCCTTATTATCCTTTGAAGCAGGTAAAAAAGTTCTGTTTTTAGTGTTGGTTACAATCGAATTATCAAAGCCGTTGGTCAGATAGGCTTCATATCCAAAAGCCCAATCTTTCTGGTACATTTTTCCATACAACCCAAAACCAACGTTGCTCCAGGTAGCCGGAAGCATTTGAGTCATAGCAATTGGTCGATCAACAAATTCCCACTTTGGTCCATCATGATTTTGATTAAATGCCCCAATCGGATTTACTACTACTCCGCCTCTTAAGTTTAACAACGGATGAAAATTTACATCCATGGCAGCAAATTCTATAGCGATCTCTTCTCCACCTTCTTCAAACTCAAACTCACTCATGAATTTAATTCTGGAACTGATTGAAGAGGTGATAAACAGCGTTACTCTGGGAATCCGGAATGAATGTCCGTCAGTGAGTCCATCTTCGCCAATGTATTTGTAATCTGCTTCTAGATAACCACCAATAGAAACCGGAGAGCTTGATGTAGCATAAACACGATTGCTTAATGCATCCATGTTCATTGCATTTTCCAGTGAATCTGATCGATCATCTTTCAACAAAGACTGATCAACCTGGGCGATTAATTGCTGTGACAGTAATCCAATAAATAATGTGATAATTAATTTTTTCATCGTAGATCGATCTTTAAAATTTCTGATTCAATGAGTACTGGGAAGGTTCTGAGCTCATCATCTGCGGGACCGTTTTGAACAAAACCGTTATTTGTGAATTCACTTCCGTGAGCCGGGCATTCGAGGCGATCTCCAAAAACTCTTAGCTCCGTTCCCTGATGTGTGCATCTCATCAAAAGTGCAGTGTAGGTTTTGGAATCATGTCGGTAAACAGCAATGGGGTAACTGAGCTTACTGTTTTCAACTACCAGATAATCTCTGGAACCGGTGCCATCTTCTGTTGAGAAAGCGCTTAATGGGATCTCCATAAAATTGCCATTGATATCTGCATTCAGATATTTAGTACCTGCACATCCCTGAAGAAACAGTGAAGTGGAGATCAATCCCGCGCAACTTAATCCGCATACTTTTATAAATTCTTCTCTGTTCATTACAGCGACCTCAGGAATTTGAGAAGTGCTTGTTTGTCAGCATCACTTAGCGCTACAAAATCGTCTCTACTCTGTTGTGCTTCGCCGCCATGAAGTTCAATCGCTTCCTGGATGCTTTTAGCTCGTCCATCATGCATCAGAAAGAATTCGCCACCTTGTGATTCCGGCGCTAAACCTAATCCCCAAAGTGGTGGAGTTCTCCATTCGAATGTTTCTGCTGAACCTTCGGTAGCACCGTCATCCAGTCCGGAGCCCATATCGTGAAGTAAGAGATCTGAGTACGGAAAAATCGTTTTATTGGAAAGAGCATCAATATCGGATTGAGGTGTAGTGAATGAAGGAACATGACATGAGGAACAATTGATGCTCATAAAAACTTCTTTTCCTCTGATCACCTCGGAATCGTCTGCGTCTCTTTGGATTGGAGCTTTGAGTGTATGAAGATAGAATACTACATCGCGGATGGTTTGATCACTAACTTCAGGATCCGTTGATAATCCTGTATGCGGATCAATGGGATTGAAGGTAGAAGTTACTCCCATGTCCTGATTATATGCACCTACCGTTTGATGAAGAAGATCAACTGCAGCAGCTTTTTTACCAAACCGGCCGATATATTGTCCACCAACAGGTTGATGAGATGGTTTTGGAATAAAATAGGATGGAGGATTGATATAATTCGGAACACCGGAAATACCATCTGAATCATCATCATTTGGATCAGCATTATCCAGAATTTGTTGATCGGTCAAAGCTTCAAGAAAACCCAGTCCTGTAACAGCTGGTGGAGTAAAATCCATAGAAGGAACACCGCTTGGCATAGTTTCAGGTTCAAATCCCGGAATCGCTCTGTTCTGGAGTTGGGGGCCTCCGATACTGATATCAGGAGCGGTGTTTGGTTGCGTCTGTCCAAATCTGGTTAATGTGGTAAAAGGATGTCCTTTTCCGTCTCCGGCATGACAGCTTCCACATGAATTAGCGACGAAAACAGGACCAAGTCCCGATTCGGGAGTAAAAACCTCGTCATTAAATGCGATATCACCTTTAAGAAATCTGGATTGTTCTGAAGTGGAAAGCCCTTCAGTAGGGCCGTCGAGTAAGTCGCTTTCGGCAGGAGCTTCGGGAATTAAACTATCGCAAGAGTAGATAGCGGCAACCAAAAGCAACACTGCACAAGCGGATTGTATTTTTCGGGTAGTCATGATGTCGTATTATTTTTATGTGAATATAAAAATATTTAGTCATGACTAAAAATTAAATAAGGAAAGGATAAATTAAGATATCTAGCATCCGTTACAGGATGACTGCCAAGTTGTATAAACCGGATGACTCTATAAACGATTCAATTAAGCTTAGATCTCACAAATCTAAAACCGAACCTCGGAATGTTGTAGAGCAGAAAAAGGATGAAAATAAGCACTATGCCGCCAATGATCGGGATATTTGCGCCAAACACAAACATGGTTCCAATGGTAAAACCAAGAAGGTATTCACCGAAATAAAGAGGGATAAAAAGAGAGAAAGCGAATAAGCTCAGCATCAAATAATCAAGACCGGTCGATTCAATTGAAAATAGAGATGACACTACAATTCCGAATATGATTGCGCTTACTAAGCGATATAAAACATTCTTATTTTGTTCCTTTTCTGAAGCATTATTTCTTTTTTCAATTCTAAGCAGAACAACCCAGGTAGCCAAAGGAAAAGTAAGTAGACCCCACCAGTTTGAGATTCCGGGCAAGCTGTCATCTTGTAGAATATAATGAGTAACGACCCCTCCGTGGAAATGTTCAAATAACAAATGAACAAATACCAATAATGCAGAGAAGAGTGTAATTAATACTTTATTTTTTTTGATGAGATCTAATTCCACAGAAAGATAATTTAATTAATAACCGGGAAGTATTACTACGGTTGAGAGAATTTGTTGCGGTTTCACATTCTTAATTCCCCCAACTAACTTTTGAATTAGAATTGCTACTTACTTTTGTCTTGATATCCCGTTCGAACGGGACAAAAGATCAAGCCGAAGTATTTAAGACGGGTTCATTGACTCTGCGCTGAATAATCCTAAAGGTCTTCGGTCATCCTGAGAAAGTTATTACACTCTTCACCAGAAAGGATTATTCCTGCTTTGCAGGCGCATCCGGATCACGCTCTCATAAAATAATTCGCCAACCCAATTGAAAAATTCTTAATTCTTCATTGAATCATTCCTAATTACTTACTGCTTCTCAATATATTCTCCATCTTTTTTCCTCTGGCGAGTTCATCAATCAGTTTGTCAAGATAGCGACATTCCCGTGTGGTTTTATTGGTGATTTCTTCTACTCGATATCCGCAAATTACTCCGGTAATAAGGTGGGCGTTTGGATTTAGTGTTGCGCCATTAAAGAAATCCTCGAAGTTTACTTTAGAGTCGATCAACTCCTGAATTTTCTGTTCATCATAACCGGTGAGCCACTCAATAACCTGATGAAGTTCTTCTTTAGTCTTTCCTTTCTTTTCTACTTTGGTGACATAATGCGGATACACCGAAGCGAAGGTCATTTTGGCTATGCGTTCATCGTGATGGCTGGTATCTGTCTTTGCTGGCATTGGTTTATCAGTTTAATTCAGAGTTTTAATTCAGGCTAGTTTATACAATATCGGAATTGCGGCGACATTGTTCTCATAAAAGTTGTCTAATACATACGTTTTAAACGTTTTCTTAAAGATCAATGAGGGCAGGATATTGCTAAAGCTATCCCATCTGCAATGATTTATGATCTTGTAATCTGATTTCCCGGGATTTTCAGGCAGAAGAACAGTAGAATTATCCAAGCCGGTTTCCTGCTGAAACCAACCGGCGGTATATTCCCAGATGCCGATATTCTGTTGAACATTGTCTGCATAAAAGAAATTAAATAAGAAAACACCTTGTCGGTTATGGTCGACGGAATTGATCTTTTTCACATTGGAGGCACTTAAGTAAAGTGTATTATTTGCAGCTTCGCTTATTTTCTTTTCCAGATCTGAATATAGTTTATGGGATTTGATGTTTTCTGCAATGGATTTACTTTCTGTTTCGATCAGTACAACCACATCATATTTTGCGATATGAACCTTAGGTCTTTCTTCTAAAAGTTTTCCTTTTCCGGGTGGAATCAAACTGGCTTTAAAAACCACAGCACTTTCAGCTCCATCAATAAGTTCTAGTTCACGGCATTTGGATTTTGAATAGGTAAGCAGTTCATTCTTTTTGCTGCTTGTGAATAGAAAAAAGGGTAGGGCTGATCGGTCTACTTCTGCGGCGAGTAAGAGAAAATGATGTCCCGAAGGTTCGACCAAAGAAACTTTATCGAACTTCAATTCCGGATTTACTACAGATATATTTGTATTACTCTCCAACGATCAATCCCTGATTTGATTTTAAAAGCAGTTCATCTGAACGATGAATAAGATGGACAGAATAAATAAACAAGAAATCCCTTCAAACTACAACTTGGTCACTGATCTGTGGGGACAAATAGTTTTAACACGTGTTGTAGGAGGTTTAATCTTCACCAAATAATTGATTTATATAATCCTCTTTACTTGTATTTAAAAGTTGATCAATCATAAAGTTTTCCGGTTCTTCTTGCTTTAATGCTTGCAACTCCTTTTTCCCTTTCTCTGTTTCTCCAAGTAAAATATAAGAATAAGCTCGATTCAGTCTATTCGCAGAAATCATGTGTTGTTTCTCCGGATTTGAAATTCGCTTAGTGAATATCTCAATACTCTTTTGGTAGTATTTATTAGCGGTTTTCGATTCTCCTTTCCGATCATATAACATTCCGGAGTACACCCATCCCTCTGCCAAATCAGGTTGTTTTTTAATTACCAATTCACTCTCAATTAGAGCATTGTCAAAGTCTTTTCTTAATACGTAGATATTAGACTTACCGGAATGTGGTAAATAATAGGATTTATCAAGTTTTATGGCTTTATCAAATACGATTAAAGCACTATCATAATTTCCAGCCATCATTAATTCGACAGCTTGATTATTGAATTCAATCGCTTTTGTATTATAACCGTTTCTCACCTCCTGAGATTTGCACGAGTATAACAGGAGAAGAATCAAAGCTATTTGGCCATATTTTAACATATTTTGCTTTTCAAAATTGTTTCTATAAAAAGTCAAATAATCGGTCAGACAGGGAATCTGTCAGACCGACTTTCAATCGTTATTTATCAATACTTAGCCGGAGTGCCCGCAGCCGGTAACGAGGTTTCTATAAATTCACGAATATCATCATTGGCATTTTTTAGGTCTTCGGCGCGTAAGTACATCATGTGTCCACTGCGGTAGCCTTTAAATGAAAAACGATCTTTCATTTTGCCACTCGGGTCGATCTGCCACATGGTATATTTGGCATCGAAATATTTTGTGGCTCCATCGTAATAACCACTCTGAACCATAGTGTGTAAATACGGATTCTGAGCCATAGCTTGTCGTAAATTCTCGCCGGTATTATCACCACTACTGTCCCACGGACGAACCGAACCAAACATATTGTACTTCAGGTCAGTTTTAAAATTAAGATGGTTTCTGAAATAATAATTCACAGCAGGGGTGAAGGAGTGAAGCCATGAAGTAAGTTCGGAATTAAAATCCGGTCTTATTCCGGCATCAGTTTTGTCTAACCCTTTGTATCGGGAATCCAATCTTCCAACAGTATGGCCTTCATCCCGAAGCAGTTCTTTCCAAAAAAAGGAAGCAGGGACATCTAAATTATGTTGAAGAATTACTTTCTTGGAAATTCCTGAGTATCGCGCCATCATTTCTGCGGCCGCTTCTTTGTCAGCATCAGTTACAAATCCTCCTTTTGCAATAACAGGCATAAGTTCGTCTACAGCATAATTTTCAGCCATAAGCAGTACTTCGTCCAGATCTTTAGATTGAAGATCGGACGGCAGTTTTTCATGATACCACGCTGCTGCTGTGAAATATGGTAATCGGAGTGAAGCGCCCAACGGACCTTCACGTCTGCCGTTTCCATTGTGTATTCCAAGTTCAGTTGGTGAAACCAGAATCACACCATTCAAATACATCCATTGTCTGCTTTGTAATGCTAAAGCCAAACCGGAAACTCTGGTGGTTCCGTAGCTTTCTCCGATCAGATATTTTGGTGATCTCCAGCGGTTTGTTCGGGTAACAAACAGATTTATCCATTCTGAAAGGTATGCGATATCCTGATTTACTCCGAAGAATTGCTTTGTGTCCGTTTCAGGATCAAGCACTCTGGAATAACCGGTGTTTACCGGATTTACGAAAACAATATCAGCTACATCCAGAACAGTATGGGGATTATCTTTTACTCCATAAGGTTGAATGGGAAATCCTTCATCATCTATACGTAACACTTTTGGTCCGGTATAAGCTAAATGCATCCAAACAGATGCAGAACCGGGTCCGCCGTTAAAAGAGATCAGCAATGGTCGACGTGTATCATCCTTTATATCAGTTCTCCTATAATAAGTATAATTGAGTGCAGCGATTTCGTTTCCGTCTTCATCCATAACAGGTTGGAATCCTGTTGTTGCTGAATAGGGAATCTTAGAACCGTTAACAGTCACTTCATGAGAGGTTTCCACGGTTCTGTCAAAGTGTTCCGGAAGAGTGAAATCCTGGGCCGATATGGAAGTTAGCAGAAATAAAAAGAATAGAGTTGTTGAGAAGAGTCGTTTCATAATTTGATCGAGTTAGTTTTAATCAAAATAGCATTGGAAAATCAAAAATGCAGAAAAGAGGAGAGAGCAATTACAATTTTTAATTAAGCTGGATCAGTAAGTCTTTTAAGAGGGCATGCAATTTTTGGGCAGGTTTTCCTTGGCTTAAAGAATAGGGTCATCCTGAAACAAGTTCAGGATGACCTACTTAAATATCTAAATTGATAATTTAAACTAGAAGGACGTTTACGTCCGGAGGGTTAGTACATTTTGAAAAGAATCCAGATCTTGGGTATACGCTTCACATTTAAAAATAGTCACACTCCTAAACAAATGACGGTTTCAGAAAAAGTCTCCAACTATACCGACCTTTAGAATTATTGGCGGTCAAGAACGTAATAAAATCGACGGCTCCTAAGGAGCAATCATTACACTTCTGGCTGATTCTTGAATATGTATCATACGTTCGTAGACCTTTTGTAATGATTAGTCGATGTAATGGAGTTCGCGCCAATAATTCTTGTCGGGAGCTTTTGGTACTTTTGTCGGTACAAAAGTACATAGAGCTAAGGAACTGAATCCTGTAAACACACTTAGCTTATAATAGGGTACCTACTTTTGTCTTGATATCCCGTTCGAACGGGACAAAAGATCAAGCTGAAGTATTTAAGACGGGCTCACTGATCCTACGCTGAATAATCCTAAAGGTCTTCGTTTATTCTGAGGTAATTAATACACTCTTCACCTGAAAGGATTATTCCTGCTTCGCAGACGCATCCGGATTATGCTCTCTTTTCCGTCTTAAATCCTAAGGGCAAATTTTTCTACAACTACAAAACGTCAACGAATTATCTAACATCTAAAAGGATCAAATCAAAAAGACATTAATTATTATCTGTATCTAAATTTTCCATAAACTCCACAAACCTCTTCGGTAGTTCAAAAGGTCGTTCTGCTGGAATGGGAGGAAGGGTAGGCTGTGGGTCAATAGTTGGTTTTTCGGGACGTAATTCCGGTGTCCAGATAAAACCTTCCAATCGCCGGCTATCCAACTCGGTATACTCGGGTAAAAATAATCCCTGATTTTTGCCCATCTTTGCTTCAACCATATCCCCGTTTTCGAAGATCAGAACGGTTTTCGGAGAAGTACTTTCAAATGCTCCGTCCGGTTCGTTATTCTCGTTAATGATATGATATAAGACTTCACTGTTAGGATGTATAGTTATCTTAGAAATATTCCCATTCTTAAAATCCGCAATCAGCGTATCGCCTTTGATCTGATTTAATCTTCCTGTTACCGTGTCTTCCTGAACGGCAATAGGTTCCGGGTAGGAGGTCAGGCTTTGAACTTCACTGCTATCAAGCTGAACAAAGATAAAGGGACCGGAGAGCTGAATATTTTTATTCCAGGCTTTTGGATTTCCTTTTAGACGGAAGAGTTCTGTATCAGAATTGTAATATAAAGTATCAGATAGGGAAGAGAATTTTTCTGACCATACATTTACATCCGTAAAAGCATCTATAGTTGTGGTTGAGTCTTTTTCATTGAGCTCAATCTCTTCGGCAAAGATGTGGGTGGTATCTGAGCTTACTGAATCTTCTACTGTTCGACGAAGGTATCCGTTCCCTTTGAGATATCTTCGTCCGGTAGAATCTGCTTCTAAATAATCACCGGTTAATAATGCATTGTTTGTGCTGTCAATTACGAGAAGATTGTCGAAAAGCCTGAGAAACTTAGATTTGCGGTTGATAAACAAACTATCGCCTTCTACATATTGCGCAGAATCTACCAACTGTACGTTTCCACGAAATTCGGCGCTATCTTGATTCTGAAAATAGACCCCGGATTGAGCTTTCAAAATACCATTCTCGTTGTCTTCTAATCTGATCTCATCCAGAAACCGACCTACTTTGGTTACAAAATTGTAATTCACTTTATTTCCGAAAAGCAGTGTACTGTCCTGCTTAATAATTACCCGACCTCTGAGTTGGCTGAAGTCTAGCACATTGTAATAGACCAAGGAATCGGTCCAGATAGTTTCGGTTGGGGTATTGATCTGAATGTTCCCAAAAGCTCTGAACTCATCTTTTTCGAGGAATTGCCAGGCACTGTCGCATACAATTGTAAAACCTCCGGTTCTTAATCGAGCTTCATATAATTTCCGGACGGGTTCGCCGTCCACGGTAATGCTTTTCAGTGTTTTAACACTTTCGATCTGAACGGTGGTCTGCCCATGTACAACAGAAGAATTGATGAAACAAATCAAAATCAAAAAAGGCAGGTATTTTATCGATCCTTTCAATTGAATTGTGTTTTTCCGGTTACTTCGGTGAGTGTATAATTTGTAAGATCTGTATTTCCTACAAATCCGGTTGCAGCAATACTATCTGCTTCAGTTATAATGAGAACACGTCCCGGAGTGGTAACTTCGTCGTCTTCTCTTAACCATTTCAAATATTCGGAATACAGAAAACGTCCGTTTTGAGAATGAACAATCACATTACCGAATAATTCGAATTGTGCTTCCTTAGGCAGATAAATGGCACTGTCAGCAGAAACTTCAGTGTCCAGACTGTCACTTTTGAAGATATCTATTTCTACAGGTCCACTCAGGTAAGTTGTTTTATTTCTGTCTTTAGTGATGGAAAGGGCGCGACTACTTTTTAGATTCAGTTTCAGAGTTCCGTTTTCGATAATGTCCATATCCACATCTTTTGTTGTGGAACTGGTGATTAAAGAATCTCCCAAAGCTTCCTGAATGCGTTCGTTATCATATTCAGACAATTCCGTGCATTGAGACACAATCAGAAAGAAAACTAACGAAGAAAATATGTACTTAAGTTGTACCAAAATAGCGATCTCCAGCGTCTCCCAAGCCGGGGATGATATAGGCTTGGTCATTAAGCTTTTCATCGATTGAGGCAGTTATGATCGGAACATCAGGATGATCTGTTTGAAGTCGTTCAATTCCCTCAGGAGCTGCAATGAGAGCTACAAAACGGATGTTTTTTGCTCCTGATTCTTTCAGAAACTTGACTGCGTGACTGCCACTACCACCAGTTGCCAGCATCGGATCTACCACAAGAGTAAATGCATTTTCTATACCATTTGGAAGATTGTGGTAGTAATTGACCGGCTCGTGTGTTTCTTCATCACGATAAACACCGATATGCCCCACTTTAGCTTCAGGTATAAAATTGATTATTCCATCTACAAGACTTAAACCTGCTCTCAAAATTGGAATTACTACAACATCGGTAGAGGGTGTGAAACCACTTGTTTTCTGAATGGGAGTTTCAACTTCAAATTCAGTTAAGGGCAATTCACTTAAAGCGTGATAGGCTAATATATTTCCGATATTAGCCATCGCTCTTCTGAATGCAGCTGTTTTGGTAGTCTTATCCCGTAAAGCAGTTAAGTAGATATCAATTACGGGATGGTCGACTTCCAATACATTATTCATAAAACTATTTACCTGTTTGGTCTTTCATTTTAGCGAAATAAGTTTTGCTGGCTACAGCTACTGTTCCTGAAAGTGCAAATAATGCTATGATATTCGGGAAGGTCATTAAGCCCAATGCAATATCACCAATTGCCCAGACGGTTTCCAGAGCCAGTACAGCACCGACAAAGTGCATGATCAGATAAACAACTTTATAGTAGATAATGGATTTGTCTCCGGCAAGATATTGAATAGATCTGTCTCCGTAATAACTCCAGCTAATTGCTGTGGAGATACCGAATAAGATCACACAAATAGTTACAATATATTTTCCTCCGGCAAACGGAAGACCTTTTTCAAACGCTAAGGCTGTTAGCGGAGCTCCGTTTTCTATAATAGACGAATGCAACTGAGCGACTTCATTTCCATCGATACTCTTAGCAACATAAGTGTCACCATCTAAAGAAATCGAACCGTTGAATAATTGAGTTCTGCCTTCATCCGTATAAAATTCTCCGGTTGGGTGGTCGTTTCTGATAACGTTACCATTAGTAGGGACACCATCCACGATAATCAAGGAATTTCCTTGTTCAATTTCATAAGTATTTTCCAAACTGGATGCTAAGAATGGAACATCATGTTTTTGTTCCCAAACACCGGTACTAACGATCACAAGTCCTGTCATTGTACAAACTACAAGCGTATCAATGAAAGGCTCTAATAGAGCAACAACACCTTCACGAACAGGCTCTTTTGTTTTTGCAGCACCGTGAGCGATTGGAGCAGATCCCTGTCCCGCTTCATTCGAAAACAATCCACGTTTAATACCCCAAACTAAGGTTGTTAAGAACACTCCTGATCCAACACCGAATATTCCTGCTTCCGGAGTGAATGCATAAGATAAAATAGTTTTAAAGGCTGGAATAACTTCACTTGCGTTCATCAGAAGAATGATCAAAGCTCCTAACACATAAATGATCGCCATTACCGGCATTAAACTCGCGGTAACTTTACCAATTCTTTTAATTCCACCAATAATTACAACTCCAACAAGTGAGGCAGTAACTAACCCAGTAACCCAACCCGGAACTAAGAAAGTACTTCTCATTGTATCCGCAACTGTATTAGCCTGAACAGCATTTCCTGTCAGGAACGAACAGATTACAGCCATAGCTGCAAAAAAGATGGCAAGCCATTTCCAGTTTTCTCCAAGTCCTTTTTCGATGTAATACATCGGTCCACCTGAAACAGAGCCATCATCATTTACTACTCTGTATTTAACAGCCAAGGTACATTCTGTATATTTGATGGCCATACCAAAGAATGCGGTAACCCACATCCAGAAAAGAGCACCGGGTCCACCGTAGTGAATGGCGATAGCAACTCCGGCAATGTTACCAATACCAACGGTTGCTGAGAGTGCAGTGGTTAATGCTTGAAAGTGATTTACGTCACCAACGGCATCAGGATGGTCATACTTACCCATAACGGAAAGGACACCATGACCGAATTTGCGAACCTGTACAAAACCAAGACGTAAAGTGATAAAAATCCCGAAACTAAGAAGAACAACAACCATAAATGGGAAGTTGGATGGAGTACTCCAGACTAGATCGTTTAAACTGTTTACAATACTTTCAAATAATTCCATGCAATCATTTAATTTTGAATTAGTAGCTTTTTATGACCCATGAAAGTATAAAAGATTTAGGAATAATTATGGATAACATTTTTTCTTTAACAATTTCCTCCGAAATTATATTTATTTTAAGTGAACGATTTGAAGTAAGCTTTGTTTTTTTAAACGATTGGCTTAATACGAAAAATAAATTTTATCAGGGATAAAAGTTATGACTAAAGCAGACATTGTAGATATTATATCATCATCAGTAGGGTTAACTAAAGTAGAAACAGAAGCTGTTGTTAATGGTTTTATGGAAACTGTTATTGACGCTATGAAACGAGGAGAACATATCGAATTACGCGGTTTTGGCAGCTTTAAAGTTGTAAAGCGAGCACAAAGAGTTGCTCGAAATCCCAAAACTAACGAAGAAGTCATAGTTCCGGAGCAGTATGTTCCAATGCTGAAAGTATCAAAAGATTTTAAAGAAGCAGTTAACGAAAGTGTATCGGCTTAAAAAATGATTTAGAAATACTTTGAAAAGTTCTTATTTTTAAAGCTGATCAATTCATAGAAATAAAAACCAGAAATTTTTGGTGACCATTTATGCCAAGCGGTAAAAAAAGAAAGCGTTCAAAAATTGCAAAGCACAAACGCAAAAAGCGTCTGAGAAAAAACAGACATAAGAAGAAGAAATAAATTTCAGGCTCTGATTAATACAATCAGAGCCTTTTTTTATGCTCGTTCGTTTTCATTCCACTTGTACTTGCAGCGTTTACAGTGATATCGAGGACTTGAATTAGTAAGCATTAAAAATAAGCTGCTAAAAACTAACCCAATAATAGTTAAGAGGGAAAAAGAGGTTTTATTACTAGTCAAACTTGAATGACACTTAGGACAACGTATCTCTTCTTCGGGTATATCAGAATTAAGCTTTTTATATTCATTCAGAATTTCTTGGGTCTCTGATAGATCGGAATCAGCTACAGCCAATCTATACCCTCCCAGTACAATAGCAGTCCCAATAGAATATGAGGCGTTTTCATCTAGCAAAAATGATAGAATCCCGGCGTCAGCTAATAACGATTTTGCAACCTGAGCTTCGGTTGGATTAAAAAACTTATGAACTACAACTAGCTTTGGTTCAGCCATTAAGCAGCTACAGTCTTGGAAAGTATCTTGTCAGAAATGGTTATTACTTTATTTGCTTTGAATAACAATTCCTGTAAACGTCGACTTACAAGCTGATTAACCTCCGGGAGGTTTTTTGGAGTATCAATTTGATATTGAAAATAAGAAATCAAATTAATGGTAGATAAATATTTCCCATTTTGATCTCCTTCAATTTCAACATGCCAGCGGGTTATAATATCGTCTTTAGCAAGAAGCTCATTTACATCTTTACTAACCGATTCCATCCAACGACTGGCATTTTCAACTCTGTAATTTCCATTTCTATCAGGTTTTATTGGCTGACAAGTTTCCTCATTAAAGAACCAGGACATTTCCACATCAATGGTCGGACTAACATTTGTGTTTTTAAGTTTGTCCATCGTGAGGAATGGATGTGAATCAAGGCCATCCAGTTTTTTGGCTAATGCAGTCTCTCTGAAACTATCCCAATCAAAATTAATTGATAGCATTCGAATAAAAGATGAAATGTCAGAAAGATTTATTTCTAATTCTAAACCTGTGGCATTTATTTTATTATTTTCCCAGGTCTTAAACATTTTAGTTGATATTCCTCTTTTTTCCAGATTAGTATCAACGGTATTAATGATCGAATTAAAAATAGGATATTCCATAAACCTCTTACTTAGAATCAGTATTAAAACTTTAAGCTCTCATTGAATTATTACGAATTAAAATATTTAAAGGAATTCATTAAATCCAAAATTGTTGGTAAAAAAATTGTATTAGCCAACACCAGATATAAAAATTTGATAGAATTTTTTATAGAAGGAGAAGCTGATGATCACCATAAGCTTGTTTTCAGTACCAGTCCGGGGAATATGGCTTTGTTTCTGGATTATTATTCAAATCCTAAGAAAAAGAACACAATTGCTTTTTTTGGAGATCTGTATGGGCTATCTGTAAAAAATGTGGAATTGGCAGAAACAGATCGCATTCTAACCATTAGTGTTGATAGTGAGTATGAACTTGTATTCAAAATATTCAGTAACAATGGAAATGTGTTGCTTTTAAAAGATGGAGAGCTGATAGATTCTTTTAAAGGGAATGAAGTTGAAGAAATAGATATACCGGAAGAAAAAGAGATCGACCTTTTTAAAGATCTAAAAGAGAAAGGGTCAGCAAAACAGAAATTGACATCGCTAAATCCTCTTATCCCGAGAAATAATCTCGCTGATGTCATTTCAGAACATGATGTGGAAAGCATGAAAGAGGATCAGATCGTTGCTTTCATAAAAAAACTTACGAATGAGGTAGAAAACAATCCTTCCTGGAGATTACTTGAGAACGGGAATACTGCACTTTTTGATGAAAGTATCCTTCCACTGAAAACGGAAAAGTTTTTTGACAGCATAAATGATCTGATTGCTTACAGGTATAAAAATTATTCCCATGATCAGCGGTTAAGACAATTAAAAGGGGACCTGCTCAAACAGATAAAAAGGCAATTAAAGAGAGTTTCATCCGGTCTCAGAAATTTAGATAAAGCTGATAAAGGGATTGAGAGAGCTGAGAAATATGAAAAATTCGGACATCTATTGATGGCAAACGGTCATTTAAAACCTGATGATCCATCAAAGATTAATGTTAATGATTTGTATGAGGAGGGTTCAGAGATAGAAATCCCCCTGGATGAAAAACTTACAGTTATTGAAAACGCAGAGAAATACTACTCTAAATCCAGAAACTCAATAAGATCTTATGAAGAAGCATTAGAAAGAATTCCTGTTCTGGAGAGCAAAAAAGAGGAGCTGGAAAAATTGAGAAATGAAATAGAGAAAATTAATAAGCTTTATAAGCTCAAAGACTGGAAAAAAGACAAGTCAAAACCTTTAAGTGAACTGGGAATTGGAGATAAAGAAGAAAATGAAGAAACGTTGCCTTTTCATACCCTGGAAGTGGAAAATTACCCGGTTTGGATCGGAAAAAACGCAAAAAGCAATGATAGATTAGTACAAATGGGGCATAAAGAAGATATTTGGTTGCATGCCAGAAAAGTGTCAGGCTCACATGTGTTGATCAGAATGGGAAATGATAAAGGAATGCCTCCAAAAAATGTAATTCTGGAAGTCGCATCTTTTGCAGCATTCAATTCCAAAGCCAAAGGAGCTGAAGTGGTTCCGGTAATAGTTACCAAAAAGAAATATGTCAGAAAGCCGAAAGGCGCTCCGGCTGGTGCCGTTTTAGTTGATAAGGAAGAAGTGGAGTTTGTAAAACCTAAAAAACCTGTTCAATGAGTGAATACAGACTAAAACAGTTTAAAGACAGCTTCTATATAACGGGCTTTATGGGAACCGGAAAAAGTGCAATTGGTTCATTACTTGCTCAGGAATTAGAATTACCATTTCATGATTTGGACAAGTATCTGGTAAAAAAAGAAGAGATGTCAATTCCCGATATTTTTAAAGAATACGGAGAAGAATACTTCAGAACCAAAGAATGGGAATACCTGCAGGAACTAACAAGATCTTTTAAAGGGGTTGTTGCATTAGGTGGGGGAGCACTTCAAAATCAGCATGTTGTAGATCATTTGAAAGTACATGGATTATTGATCCATTTGGAAACACCGCTAGAAGTAATTTTGGATCGGGTTCTCAGAAATCCCAAAAGACCAATTGTTAGAAACGAAAAGGGTGAAATTAAAAATAAGGAAACACTTAAAAATGAGTTAGAAACCTTATATTCGACAAGAAAAGAATTCTACAATCAGGCGCAAGTCAGGCTCATTACAACGGGACTCGAGGAAAAAGAAGCAGTTGTAAAAAGACTGATCAATAAAATTAAAAATTATGTCTAACCGTATTCAGCTGAATACAACATATACAAATCATCATAATATTCATGTTGGTTACCAACTGGAAAATGAAGTAAATGAGTATCTCGCTGCAAATTTTGGGTTAAAGAAAGCGGTATTTATAGTTGATGAAAATGTTCTGGAGCTTTATAGAAAAACTTTTATAAAAGAAATTTCAAGCTTGTTTGATGAACCAATTTTCTGTTCAGTTCCAGAAGGCGAGCAAAGCAAAAGCTTGTCACAATTCACTAATATTACTGATAAGATACTGGAAGCTAAAGTTGAGCGCCAAACACCAGTGATAGTAATTGGGGGAGGAGTTACGGGCGACTTAGGCGGATATGTAGCTTCATCTGTGTTAAGAGGCATGCCGCTGATCCACATTCCGACGACTTTACTGGCGATGGTAGACAGTTCAATTGGCGGGAAAACCGGTGTGAATCATTCTGTGGGAAAAAACCTGATTGGAGCGTTTTATGAACCTAAAGCTGTATTTTCGGATCTGAAATTTTTAGAAACACTTCCCCAAAAAGAAATTATCAATGGGTTAGGTGAAGTAATTAAATATGGGATGATACAAGATGAATCTATTTTTTTGAGTCTCGAATCTTTATCCCTTTCTGGAAAATTCACTTATTCAAAAGAATGGGAACAATTAGTTACTAACTGCGCTAAAATAAAGTCTGATATTGTATCAAAGGATTTTAAGGAATCCGGAGTGCGTGAAATTCTTAATTTCGGTCATACTTTTGCTCATGTTATTGAAAGAGTACGGGGATACGAAAATTCCTCTCATGGTGAAGCAGTTTATATGGGTATGTGGGGAGCAGTAAAGCTTTCAAATTTATTAGGATTTAATATAGATATAACCAATTTATCGGACTTCAGGGCGTTGTATACTTCGTCATTTGAGCCTCTGGAAACAGAAGAAGAATTAGCAAACTTAATGCTTCATGACAAAAAAGTTAAAGACGGCTCAATCAGATTCATCATATTAGAAGAAGCAGGACAAGCAAGATCGGAAGTTGTAAAGGACATATCTCTTATCAAAGAATCATGGAAATATATAATTCAGGAATTTAAATAGTGCCCGTAGTAAGATGGCTACATAGAGTTTGGAACACTTTCTGGGCAATAACAGCAGTAATTATTTTAACTGCTGTTATTGGTGGCGGAATTGTGTTTGGTCTTATTCAGCTTGAGCCGGCAAAAACATATCTCGCTACCCGTATTGAAACTAATTTCAGTGAAAAATATAACGGGGTATTTACAATTGGAGAACTAGATGGTTTGATCCCTTTTCGGATTGAGTTGAAAGATGTAAACCTTTATCCGGATTCATCAAGTATTACCTCAGTTTTTAAAAGTGATAGTATTTCAGCAAACCTGAATGTGCCGGCATTATTTCAACAGAGATTTGTAGTTACAGGATTGAATATAAAATCACCTGAAATTTTAATCGATCCTGAATCAGACACCTCATTATTGTATGCGCTTAAGAAAAAGGAAGTACAGTCATCTGAAATTGATACTACAGAAACCAAAAGGCCATTTTTTGAAATATTAGCTCCTAACGTAACAATTACAGAAGGAGAAATATTGATCCGAAATGCTTATAAACCAAACCAATTTACTTCAAATGCAGATAGTCTGGTAATTAAGGAACTTGACCTCGCTATGTTCTTTGAATATAAGCAGGATGAACGGTTTCTGGATATTGAAAGGATGTCATTTGTTGCTGATGAAATAGAGTTAGGTCGTAGTCAGATATTCGGGCAGATATACAGTGACAACAGGTTCCTTGAATTCAACTCATTTAATTTTATCAATAATGATTCCTATGTGAATTTTACCGGGAGAATAGATGGGATAAATATTTTTGAACTGGATTTTGTGAAACAGCTCAGAGAGGCAGAATATGATTTGGATATAGACGAATTTTCGATATCTGAAGATCGTATAAATGCACTGCTGCCGGAGCTCCCGGATTTTAAATCCCCTTTATTTGTACAAGCTGATTTTTCAGGTGGAATCAAAGATGTGAATGTGAATTCAACAAAAGTTGAATATGGAAGCTCTTCTATCAATGCCTCAGGTAAACTATTTAATTTCGATAAAGAAGATCCTTTTCAATATGATTTAACTTTTTCTGATGTGTTACTTGATACTTCTGATGTAAAATATTTTTTCCCGGAGGTAAACCAGTATCAGCTTCAGGCAATTTCAAATACGAGGTTGTCAGCAGGGTTGACAGGCGATCTTAATAGAACAGAAGGAAATTTTTTAAGTGAGGGCAGACGAGGTAAAATTTCTCTCCTTGGAGAAATGGGCTTTGCTGATAACAAAAGTCTTGATGTTCAGTTTGAAACAGATTCGCTGAACATTGGAAATTTAGTGGGTGATTTTATCAGATCAACCAATATTACTTCAAAAGGTCAGTTTAAAACATCAGATTATAATGATTTTTCAAGTTTTGATTTATTTGAGTTTTCTTCTCTCAATCTGGAAGTCAACGATTCAACGTTTTCACAAGTTGATATAAGTGCTACAGGTAGAAATAAGGTTATTTCGCCAAAATTTTTAATAGAAGCTCAAAACGGGACATTGGAGGGAGAGGGAAAAATTGATTTTTCGGAAGAAAAAAAGTCAATTCAACTTGAGGGCACAGGAAATAATTTAAGTGTTCAGTATTTTTTCCAATCCGAAAGTTTAGCAGACATTGTAATGGATGTTGAGTACAGTGCTGATTTTGAAGGTACTTCAATCAATGATGCAACCGGAGTGCTAAATGTAAATATACCTTTTTCAGTGTCTGATGGTGATACCCTGAAGCCTCAGCTGCTGTATGCAGATATTGCTAACCTTTCTGCAACCAATCGTTCAATCAGAGTTACTACTACTGCCGCAGATATTAGCTTGGAAGGAAACTTTACTGTCACGCACTTGCTCCCTTTATCAAATTATTGGATCGGTTTTTTTAAAGAGCGACTGGAGAAGGAATTCTTTACCAAAGCTTTTACCAAACCTGTATTAATATCTGATAAAAAACTCAAAAATCAGGATTTCAATATAACTGCACAACTAAAAGATGTAGAGCTTTTAAAGCAATATTTTCCTGAATTTCCTGAAATGACAGCCTCAACCAGGGTAACCTCGAACATAACTGCCGATACAACCCGCTTGTTATTTAATGCAGATTTTTTTGATACAAAATTTGAGATAAAAGATTTTAAAGCTGATTCCATAAGAACCCAACTAACAGGAAGTTTTAGATATAACCAGAGCTTAAAAGAATTCTCAAATCTTTTGATAAGCTCTGAAATGGTTCGCTTTAATACTCCATATTTTGATACCAAAGGTTTTAGTTTTGATTTCGATATGGCTCGAGATTCAATAGAAATATCAAATTCTATAGATGTAATTGGCGAAGAGGCAAAACTGGTTCTGGATAGTAAAGGTCTGTTAACAGATACATCAATAGTAGCGGAAATAAATAATTTTAAGCTTGGATCGGATATTTATTCATGGGAGAACAGAGATACTCCATCTTTGACTCTCACAAATAATGAAAGACTAATTTTTAGAGACTTTACTTTTCAAAACAGAGAAGAGTTGTTCAATATTGAAGGCGCTTTTAGTGATGTTGTGACTGACTCTGTAAACTACTTTTTTAGAGGTGTTAAGCTGGACAGGATTTCGGATTTGATAAACGGGAAAGTCGATTTTGGTGGCAGTTTGAATGGAGTTTTTACAACACGGACATTAACACGCATACCAACTGTTGAGGGTATGATTAATCTAAGTGCATTTTCACTAAATAATCAAACGGTCGGGGATTTTGAGATATCAAGTGTGTTTAATAAAGATCTGAATAGATTTGATACTAATATTAATGTAACTACCGATTCTACTATTTATCCATCATATTTTGAAAGGAATGATAGAGAAGGACAGAACTTAGAGTTTTCAGGCTATGTACTTGCACCTGTAAACGGAGAATTCCCCAAAGTAGACTCTCTCTATCATTTTAATTTAGACTTTAATACTGTAGATCTTTGGATAGTTCCTTTTCTGATTCCAAAAGTATTTACAGAAATGGCAGGTGTAGCTACAGGTACCGGAGAAGTATGGGGAAATCTCGAAACTTATGATTTCAAAGTAGATTACGACATAGGCCCGGATGACGCAGTTTATATGAAACCGAGATTTTTAGATACCTATTATTACGGTCAGGGCCCCATTACTTTTACACGTGCAGAAGGACTGGTATTTAAAGATATATTTTTAATAGACCCATCGGGAGGTCTTGCTGTTTTAGATGGTTGGTATAATTTTAATGATTTTCAACCTGTTCACAATATGGACATCAGGATTGATACAGAAGAATTCCAGTTTCTGAATAATAATTTTGACCCAACTGTTCCTTTTTTTGGTAAAGCTTACGGAACCGGTGTTGTAAACATTTCAGGAACTAATGTTAGTCCTGTTTTGACAACCATTGAACCCATGCTAATTTCGGATTTTTCACAAATAGAGCTTCCGTTGCTTGAAGAAACAGAATTCAATGAAGACAATAAGTTTATTCGTTTTGTTTCATCTTTTGATGAATACGGCCCTGATTCTACAACGTCATCAAATAATTCGTCATTTTCTGTAAATGAGCAGATCGATCTTTCGGAGCTTACTTTTGCAGAAAGGTTTACACTGGATCTTCAGTTCATTGCTAATAACCCGATGACAGTCAAGCTTATTTTTGATCAGATAACCGGAGATGTTATAACCGCAAATGGTACAGGAAGGTTGAGAATTCGTCTTGAAGATGAGGATCTGAGTATTTTTGGAAGGTTTGATATCAGCGATGGAAATTATCAATTGGTTAGTGGCGATATATTTACTAGAAGATTTAATCTTGAACCCGGCGGAAGTATAATCTGGGAAGGTGAGCCCGGAAATGCACGAATTAATATTAATGCAGTATATTCAGGAAGACCTAATATCAGAACATTAACAACTGCCAGATCAGACCTGGATTTAACAGATCCTAGTAATATCCAGCGAACTCCTGTAGATTTAGTACTTAACATAAGTGGCTCTCTCTCAAGCATTCAAAACAATTTCTATTTTAGATTACCCAATACATTTGAAGCGAGGCAAAATTCTACATTATCAACGCAGATAGCTTCGTTAAACAGAAACGAGGATGAAAAACTACTCCAGGCCACAAGCTTTCTGTTAATGGGAGATTTTATACCGGCAACATCAGTTAATGGAGCTTCATCACTAACAGAGAACTTTACAGGGAGTGGAGCTGTTCTTAATCCACTGATATCGAACCAATTAATAAGTCCTTTGCTTTCTAATCAAATTAACTCGTTATTAAGTAGTGATATAAGTAGTTTTGATGTGGATTTTAATTTAAATACCTACAATCAGGTAGATTTAGGGTTAGCACTAAGACTTTATAATGACAGAATTATTATTCGCAGAGATGGACAACTAACCGGAGCTCAATCAAACATCGGAGATTTAGGGGCTACATATAAAATTAACAGAACATTTTCTGTTACCGCTTTTCACCGGCAAGATCCTACATTCAGTAATTTGTCTAATGGGCAAGAAACGCAACAAGGCCAGGATATAAACGGGGTAGGAGTAGAAGCGGAAGTAAGTTTTAATACATGGCAGGACTTTTTCAGAAGACTTGGAAGTCCATTTAGAAAATTATTCGGAAATAAAGATAAAGAAGAAGAAAACGATGGGAATGAAAATCCCAGTTAATAAAAGGAATTAATGAGTAGAAGCTCACGAGAAAGTAGTTTAGAACAAATAATAATAGATCTAGTAAAAAGCAGTCCTAACAACTCATTACAAAGAGATGTAATAGCAAACGCTTTAGCTATAAATAGCAAAAAAGAGCACAGGAAACTTGATAAAGCAATAGGAAAGCTTGATAAAAAAGGAATATTGAGCAAGAATGGACCTCAAATTCAGCTAAGAACATCTCACAAAAAAATAAATAAACAAGATTCTAATTTAGTTGAAGGATACATTCAATTGACCCCAAGAGGGACCGGTTATGTAATTGTAGAAGGGATGGAAGAAGATGTAATGATTCCCGGAAATGATACCGGTTTAAGTTTACCAAATGATATTGTCTCGGTTAAAATAACAGGTAAAAGAAACAGTGGGCAGCCTAAAGGAAAGGTTGTAGAAATTAAAAAGCGAGGTAAAGAATTTTATGTTGGTACATTCAAAAGAACCGGAGACAGAACTTATTTAATAGAGCCTGACCAAAAATCTGCACATATTAATTTCTTTGTTTTAAAGGACAATGTTAACGGAGCTCATAATGATGATAAAGTTCTGTTTAAGCTCAAAAACTGGACACATCCGAAAGCGTTACCTGAAGCAGAAGTAACTTCCATATTAGGAAAATCAGGTACAAATGATGCAAACATCTTATCAATTTTAGCTGAAAATGAATTAGTAGCTGATTTTGATAAGGAAGTGGAAAATTTTGCAGAGAGGATTCCGGTAGAAATTCCCGAAGAAGAATTTAAGCGTCGTAAAGATATGCGGGAAGATTTTGTATTTACCATTGATCCGGCGGATGCTAAAGATTTTGATGATGCTTTAAGTATTGAAATACTTGAAAATGGAAATTATTATCTAGGAGTTCATATAGCTGATGTAAGTCATTATATAACCTCTGATACTATTTTGGATAAAGAAGCTTACAGCAGGGGAACCAGTGTGTACCTGGTAGACAGAGTGATTCCAATGCTACCTGAGAAACTTAGTAATGGGGTATGTAGTCTTCGTCCAAATGAAGATAAGCTTACTTACAGTTGTTTCATGGAAATTGATTCCAAAGGCAATTTGGTGGATTATTCCATCGAAGAAACTGCAATTCATTCAAGACAACGTTTTAGCTATGAAGAAGCTCAGGAAGTACTGGACGGAGCAAATCATAAATATAAAAAAGAGCTCAAGACAGCAGAAAAATTAGCTAAAGCATTATATAAGAAAAGGTTCAAGGAAGGAGCGATTGATTTTGATAATCCGGAACCAAAATTTGTTCTAGACGACAAAGGCACACCTATAGAAGTAATCATAAAAAAGAGAATATTTGCTCATCGGCTTATTGAAGAATGTATGTTGATGGCCAATAAGACGGTTGCACTGCACGTCGAAAATCTTCGAAAAGATTCGGGAAAGAAGAAGTCAAAAAATCTGTTTCCCTTTTTCTATCGTATTCATGATAAACCGGATCAGGAAAAATTAGCTGGTGTAGCCGAACAAGTAGCTCCGTTTAACATTAAGTTTGAAGTAACGGATAACATGAGCCCTAAAAAGATCAATAACCTGCTTCAGCAAGTAAAAAATACTCCGGTCGAATCAATAGTTAATGGGTTAATGTTACGATCGATGGCAAAAGCTGAGTACTCTCCGGCAAATATTGGACACTTTGGTTTAGGATTTCCACATTACGCACACTTTACCAGTCCTATAAGACGTTACCCAGATGTAATTGTTCATAGACTATTAAAAAAATATTCTTCCGGTACAACCAGTTATAATTTTGAAGCACTCACAAAACACGGCGAACATTGCAGTAGTCGTGAAAGAGTTGCAGTGGATGCTGAAAGAGATTCTATAAAATTAAAACAAGTGGAATTTTTAAGTACAAAAATAGGCGAAAACTTTAAGGGCACAATAACAGGTGTTACTGAAAGAGGTATTTTTGTAAATCTGAATGATGTTCATTGTGAAGGGATGGTAAGAGTCTCTGATTTGAAAGGTGATTATTATGTATACAACTCAAAAATACATGCTCTTGTAGGTCGTTCCTCTGGAAGATCATATAAATTAGGCGATGGTATTCAGGTAAAAGTTGAAAGCACTAATACCCAAAAACGACAAATTGATTTTACACTAGCAAAATAAACTGGTATTGATATGAAGGCACGAATATTATTAACCGTTTTAGTAGGCTTAATAGCTTCAAGTATTTCTTATTCTCAGTATTTTTCATATGGGAAAAACAGAGTCCAATACGAGGATTTTGAATGGCGCTATCTTCAATCAAAACACTTTGATGTATATTATTACGGGGAGAAAAACTACAAATTAGCTGAATTTGCAGCTATGAGTGTAGAAAGTGCCTATAAACAATTGAAAGAGGATTTTGATCACGAACTTTCAGATAGAATATCAGTTATTATTTATGACTCACATAATGATTTTTCACAAACTAATGTAGTAGCACTTCCAATAAGTGCAGAGGGGATAGGCGGGGTTACAGACAAATATAAAAATAGAATGACCATTCCCTATGGTGGTGACTACACAGATTTTAGAAGAACTATTCATCATGAATTAGTACACGCAGTGTTTAATGATATGTTTTATGGTGGGTCTCTCAATTCCATTATTCAAAATAATATTCAATTAGTTTTTCCTTTGTGGTTCGAAGAGGGCTTAGCCGAATACACGGCGTTGGGTTGGGATACAAATACAGATATGTTTATTAGAGATGCTGTTATTAATAATTATTTGGCACCTATTCCATATTTGAATGGATACTATGCATATAGAGGTGGCCAATCTGTATGGAATTACATAGTAGAGGAATATGGCAGAGAAAAGATAGCAGAAATACTTCAGAGCATTAAAACCAGCAGAAGTATTCAATATGGATTAAGAACTTCTCTGGGGTTAAGTATTGAAGAACTATCAAAAGCCTGGACCGAGTCTCTCAAAAAAAGGTATTACCCTGAAGTTGCGGAGCGTGAAAGAGCTGATGGTATTGCAACGTTACTCACCAAGCGTGGAGATTTTGGAACCTATAATACAAGTGCCGCTATTTCACCTCAAGGCGATAAAGTAGCTTTTATTACAAACAGCAGAGGTTATTTTGATGTAGTTGTAATAAGCACAATAAATGGCGAAAAACTGAAAACTCTTATCAGAGGAGAAGATAATCCGGATTTTGAAGAGCTTAATATTTTAAACCCAAACCTGACTTGGTCTCCGGATGGAGCTAAGATAGCACTTTCCACTAAGACAAAAGGCAGGGATGATATTGCAATAATTGATTATAGTACTAAGGAAATCGAGAAGATCAAGTTTCCGAAAATTGATGCAATTGGTTCTGTCTCTTGGTCTCCTGATGGCTCTAAAATAGCATTTGATGGGAATATCGGACCTTTTCAGGATATTTTTATCTACGAACTCGAATCTAAGTCTTTAGCTAATCTAACCAAAGATATATACTCAGATAGAGAACCGGCCTGGGCTAGTGACTCAAAGTCTGTATTCTTTGTTTCTGACAGAGGTGAGAATGTTGCTTTGGGAGAGACTACAAAAACGAATAAACTTCTTGATGATAGCAGTATTTATCAAACTGATATATATGAAGCGAATATCGATAATAACTTTGCATCACAGATTACTGATACCCCAAACTGGAACGAGTTACAACCAATTACTACGCAAACAGGAAAACTTCTTTTTATTTCTGATGAGAATGGTATACAGAATCTAAAAGAACTGAATTTACGAACAAGAACAACAATAGCGTTATCAGACTTTCAAACGGGAGTTTCTCAGATATCGATTAGTGCTGATGGAAGTAAACTTGCTTTTAACGCTATCAATGATGGATACCTTGATATTTTTCTATTGAAATCTCCTTTGAATAAAGAGATAAAAAATTCTATCACAGATAATTATTGGGCCAAAAGAAGATCAACGGAAACACAAGGTCAAAGAGTGCCGGCAACTAAATATGCTCAGAATTTATTTAAACGAGGTGTGGTTTCCATTACTGAAGTAGAAGCCCAAGAAAAAATTGAATCAGATTCGCTTGCCAAAACCGACACTACCAAAAAAAGTATAGATTTCAGAAATTACGTTTTTGCAGATGACGTTGTTCAGGATACTACAATTTATCTCAGTGATGTAGAAGCATTCAGTGTAGAAAATAATTTAACTTCTGATGGTAGATATGTACCTCAGGAATACAGACTTAAATTTGATGTCGATATAGCATATAGCCCTACTTTTGTGGCGTCTACATATGGGTCTTTTGCACTAACCCAATTTATTGTTAGTGATTTGCTGGGTGATCATCAGCTTGCATTTGGAACTAACTTTGTCTTTGATTTAAGAGAAAGTGACTATAGCATTCAATATGGAAACCTTAAACGGAGAACTAATTATTTTGTTAGTTACTTCCACACATCCAGAAAATACCAAAGTTTTTATGGAGAATTAATTCGCTACAGAACTTACGGTTTAGGCGGAACAGTTCAGTATCCTTTTGATAAGTTCAGAAGACTGGACTTTAATTTTACTTTCCTGAATGTAGACCTTGATTATAATTCTGTTTTCGATGGATTTGGAAGCACGGTTGACAGAAGTGATAACAGTCAGTTTATATATCCTGAAATAATATATACAGATGACAAAACCAAGCCCGGTTTTATTACTCCATCAGGTGGATACAGGTATTCGGTTGGAATTAGTGGAAGTCCGGTAATCGGAAGTTCTGCTCCTGAATTCGCTTCAATTTTAGGGGATTTTAGAAAATATATAGATTTAGGAACAAGATATTCTTTAGCTTTTAGATATTCGGGAGGAGCTTCAACAGGGAAGGATTCTCAAAACTATTTTCTTGGTGGAAAACTGGGATGGTTAAATCAACAATATTCGAATAATGGTTTTTCCTTAGACCGTATTACAGATAACTTTTTTACAGTTCCTGCATTACCACTAAGAGGCTTTGCATATAATTCTATAAACGGGGATAAATTTAGTTTAATTAATGCTGAATTCAGGTTTCCAATATTTGCTGCATTAGTTCCGGGAGCACTGCCTATTCTTCCATTATATAATGTAACAGGAGTCGCTTTTCTTGACGTTGGTACTGCCTGGGGAAAATCTATAGATACTAATTTAACACCAGACCCTGTACAGGGACAGGAAACAATTGTTAATGGTAAAGAATTGGATTTTAAGGTTGCTCAGGAAAGAATAGGTTATTTTAGAAATCAGGACGGATCGTTTTCAGAATTCACCTATCTGGATGGAGATATTTTGATCGGTGCAGGCTTTGGGCTTAGGTCAATTTTCCTTGGCTTGCCTTTTGGATACGACATAGGCTGGGCATATGATAGAACTGGATTCAGCCCGAACCCTGTTCATTACTTTACGATTGGAATAGATTTTTAAAATAAATTTCAGTTCCCTGAATTAAAACTACTTGTGATTAGTAATCTTTGGTATTTTTTTTCGGGATCCAGGTAATAAACAAAGGTCTGATATTCCTGATATCTTTTAGTGATGGAGTCATTGATAGGGACCGGTTCTGTATTAACAGAGCCTCTATTTTTAAGGAAATATTTATACCGATAGGTTCCCTGCTTTATTAAAAATCTACTTGTCCATAAATTGGATTCGGGGTTGTACTTTAATTTTGATTCACTATCTAAAATCCATGAATTAAAGTCGCCCGCTACATAAAGTTCAGTATTTTTTGTATTCAAAGTCCCAGAATCAAACCTGAAAGTAGTTTCAGCATATCTTGAATCTCTTTTCATATCAGGTCTTCCGAAATTGGTATTATAGCTTGTACTCGGAGACGCAGAAAAGTTTAAAATATCTCTTTTCAGGAAAATTCTTGGGGGAGTAAACTCAGGTTGCCAGTCTTCAATTTTGTCAAGATTAATGTTCAGGTCAGTAAGGTCGAGCGGAATAAAATCGAATCCTGCCGGGAAAGAATTACTTCTCGGCGTATAATACCTGACTTTACCAGGGGTGGTTATATCAAAAGTTGATGTTGATTTCGCATTTCCCCAAAAACGATTCTGAACAAAGCTGAAAGCAAGGTCAAATTGCGGAAACTCTACCTCCTTCGGATATTCATAAACTGAAAAAAGTTGATCTGAAGCAGAAAAATTATTCCCCGAATTAAAAAGAGTTTCAACCCGTGAAGTAATTTCACCAGCCTGTTCTGTTACAAAAAAGGGTATACTGAACAGCTTGGTATTTGATGAATAATCATACACATTCAGTAAGTAGTTGCCACTTGTTGTAAATTTCAGAACGTTATTGGGAAACTCAGTTTTATAATGGAAAAAATTGGGTTTTGATAATGTATTTTTCTCACCACCCGAAATTATCAATTCATTAAATCCGTCCAGGTACCAGGCTTCAGGTATATTGCTCGGATTCCAGTTTTGATCAAAATGCTCAAAAGTGATCCTGAACTGAGCAGAAATAGAAGTGAGCTCATCAAATTCCAGCACCAGCTTTTCTCTGTTATTGAGAGTGATGATAGGAGGATTGTCAATATTTCCTTTTCTGTAAAGTTGAATGCTTTGAAATGAATCGGGAGCCGGTAATTGATTAGATACTAATAGTAAACCTTGATCCTGATCGTTGACAGGGTCGGAATAACGAGTAGACAGATCAGAAGATCCCGAACATGATAAACAACAAATTAGAAGAAACAGCAAGGGAAATCTATACATTAACCTTTCCTTCAAATACGAAATTAGCAGGTCCTGAAAGTTCAATATTCGTATATATTTTTTTATCAGCATTGAATTTAAAAGATACATTCAAATCGCCACCTTCAACTCTCACTAAATAATTATTATTGGTCTGGTTATTTTGTGAAGAGAAATGAGCTGCAATCGCAGATGCAATAGCTCCGGTTCCGCATGCTAAAGTTAAATCTTCTACACCTCGTTCATATGTTTGTAATCGAATAGCAGAGTGATCAGTTTTACATACAAAATTTACATTTGTCCCGGGAGGATTAAGAGAATCATGGTTTCTGATTGCTGATCCAATGGTTACCAATTCAGGTTCTTTGTCCAGTTGATCCGAAGCTACAAAACTAACAATGTGTTCTGTGCCGGTATATACCTGTACAAGTTGTTGGTTATCAACTTTAATATTTGCGGGCAATGAAACATCAGGAAAACTCACAGAAACCAAGTTCTGTTGCAGATCAACTTCAGCTTTATATACCGAATTGTGAACATTAAAGGTTTGTGTTGATCCAAAACCATGAGTAGAAGCAAATAATGCTAAGCAACGGCTTCCGTTTCCGCACATTCCTGCATCACTGCCGTCTGCGTTCCTGTAAGTCATGGTATAATCAACTCCTTTAATTTGTGGGCTTTCTAAAGCAATTAGTCCATCTGCTCCGATACCAAATCGTCTGTGACATAGGACGGGAGTAAAGGCAATGATCTCCTCAATTGAGAACTGAAGTTCTCTGTTGTCGATAATCACAAAATCATTACCGGCGCCTTCCATTTTATAAAACTTAATTCCGGTCATTATTCTACAAATGCAGGTAAATGTTTCCAGTTTTCACTTTCCGGTATATAAGGTTCTAAACCTCTCATTAATGCTGAAAACCTGAATGAGAGAACAACGAATATTAATTTTGGAGAAACATTCTGTCTGAGCATTGGGCGGCATTCATCAATATGGGAAAGCATTTTTTCCAGTTTAGCTTCACTTAAAGCTTCCACGAATTTCTTTATGGAATCTATTTGATCAACGTTAGTTATCAATGTTTCATTCTCAGTTTCTTTGAAGATAATCAAGTCACGAATATACATTTCCAGTAAATTGGTAATCGCAATCATTCCTTCAATACTATTTGAACTTTGCCAGTCTTGCGAGATCTTTGAAAGAGCCGTTGCGTCCTGACTGAAAGAATAGCGAAGAAATTTTACAACTTCCTCACGATTCTGTTTCAGTTTACCTATATCAAAAAAGCGGGTTGCGGCATAATTTCCATTGGAAACACGGGCTAAATACGCAGCATCCTCGGGAGAAATTTTATCAATATCTGTTAACCCTTGTTCAACTTCTAGCTGCGTTAAAGTTCCTAAAGGAATATGTTGGCATCGTGAAGTAATAGTGGGGAGAAGGCTTTCATAACTTTCTGTGGTCAGGATAAACATCAGACGATCTGAAGGTTCTTCCAGTAATTTAAGAAAGGCATTTGCTGTTTCCTTTCTCATCGTTTCAACTTGTGTCATAATTACTACAACACGATCTCCTTCGTTGGGGCGGAGTTTTGCCACCGGCCTGATCTCATCTCTGAAATAATCGATGGGATAAAATGCCTGTAAGTTTTTGGAGGAACTGTCGTCATGAAGAGAAGGACGCTGAGCGAAGTTTATGATCTCATATGGATCTTCCGAAAGTAATTCGAGTCTTTCTCTTAGTTCTTCTGCTTTAGCTGAAGTAGGCTTAGGAATAAATACATGGATATCAGGATGGGAAAACCAAGACGACTTTTTGGAATTCTGATACTCTCCTAAATCTGAAATATTACTAACTCCATTTATTGCTTCGGCAAAGGCTAAAGCAAAAGCGGTTTTTCCAACTCCCGGAGCTCCTGAAATCAGATAAGCATGGCTAACCCTTCCCGAAGTAAGCATTCTCTCGATCTGGCTTTTGGCTCTTTTTTGTCCAACTAGACGATTATTTCCGAACGAAATATTCAATTATTCCTCCCAAATGTATTCAAATAGTAAAATTCCGGCTGTTATAGTAACTCCAATAAAACCAATTAATGCAGAAAAATCGTTTGTAAATCCTTCTGAAGATCCGTCAATAAACGCACTTTTTGTGATGCTTGTCAGTAACAGAATAAATGGAATAAAAAGCGGAATGGTCAGTACTGAAAAAATAGCTCCTTTTCTGTCAGCTTGAGAAACGATAGCAGCGATCATTGTAGAAACACCTGATAACCCAATGGTTCCAAAAATCAGGATCGTTAAAAAAGAACTCCAGGAAACAATTGTAAGATCAACCAAAAAAATATAAATACCGAACGTGAAAGTATTAATTACAAAACTAAAAGCGATGTTGTAAAGCAGCTTTCCAGAAAACACAGATGTGCCCGAGCCATAAATTCGCAACAGGTTGTAGGTGTTTTTATCTGTCTCAGAAATAAAACTTCTTCCCAACGATGAAAGAGCTGCAAATAAAACGATGATCCAAATTAAACCACTTTTTGGAGTTGGATTAAGTTCCTGAGCTTTTAGTGTGAACATGATCAGAAGAAGAGCAGATATTACAAAGGCTATCACCATATTGAATGCAAACCGGGTTCTGAACTCTGTCTTCAGATCCTTTTTAAAAATAGTAATTGTGCCTTGTAACCAATCCATACCCTAGTTTAAGGATTTAGTATCGGAGTTGCCCAAAATCAAACAAATAATCTTTGATTGATTCCCGTTCAACTGGCTATATTCCAAGACTTGAAATCCCAATATTTAACAAGCTACAGATGAACCTATTCTCATTATTGAAACCCGAAACTATTCTTTCTGAGCTTGAAGTAAGTAATAAACAGGAATTGATTTCAGTTTTGGTAGATTCTTTAAGCGAAAAGATAGGCGCTGAGCATTTACAGGAAGTTAAAGACGCAGTGTGGGAGAGAGAGCAGGTGATGTCAACAGGCGTGGGAAAAGGCTTAGCCATTCCGCATTGTAAGACAGAGCTTGTAGAAGAAAACCACGGCGCTTTTGCTGTTCTTAAAGAACCACTTGAATTTAACTCTGTTGATGACACTCCGGTTCGATTGGTATTTTTATTGGTAGGACCGAATGAAAAGAACAGTATTCATATTAAGTTGCTAAGCAGGATTTCAAGATTAATGAATAGTGGAACATTCCGGGAGCAGGTTTTTAGTTGCGAAAGTTCCCAACAAATACTAGAAGCATTTCAGGAAGAAGAAGAAAAATATTTTCCGGGATAAAATGAGATTGTTAAGAACCTTAGTGCTTATATTTTTCTCGTTTATTGTATCTGTTTCATTATCGGCACAGGATCTTGAGCAGCTATTGGAAACGTTGCCCAATCAGGAAGCATTTTGGTCATTAACTGTTCTGGATGAATCCGGTAATAAACTGGAAAACTTCAATTCTGATAAACTTATCATCCCTGCATCCAATCAGAAATTATATACACTGGCAGCAGTTTTGGATCGGTTAGGAAGTGATTTCAGATACACCACCAATATTTATGGAGACGGTGAGCTTGTAGATTCGACCTGGCAAGGCTATTTAACTATCAAAGGTTCTGGTGATCCAAGTATAAGTGGGTTTTTGTACGATGGAGACCAAGACTATGTTTTCAATTCGTTTGTATCCCAATTTTTTGATTTTGGAATTAAAGTAATAAATGGAGAAATACAATCTGACATAAGTTACTTTGATGATGAAATTTATCCTAAAGGGTGGAGTTGGGAAGACTTAAGTTTTTATTATGGAGTTGAAATAAGTCCTCTTTCATTCAATAATAATGCAATTGATTTAACAGTAAATGCTGACAATGGAGTGGGAGAAAAACCATCAATAAGTTGGCTTCCAAAATACGCTGCATTTGCAGAGTTCATAAATGAACAAAAAATCTCTCCACGGAGTAATGATTACGATGAATATTATAGAAGATATCCTGGTAGTAATAGGATTCTATTAAGGAGCTCATTACCTGAAGGTTATATAGAAAAGGAGTCATTATCTATTTCAGGGGCAGAGCATTTTTTTGTTGGCTCATTCGAAAGTTTTTTAATTAATGAAGGCTATAGAACAAGATCTCAAGAAGTTTTTGAATTTGAACTTACTCCAAAAAATTATGATGAAGATATTATCCTGGCTTCTCATTCTTCCAAGCCACTCTCAGAACTTATAAAATGGGCAAATAAGGAAAGCGATAACTTCTACACAGAAATGATGCTGAAAACTCTGGCAGCTGAAGAGCAGGGAATTCCGGGTACATTCGAAAACGGTATTAAAGAAGTCCGAACTTTTCTGACGGAACAAGGAGTAGATACCAATTTGGTGAAAATGAACGATGGTTCCGGTTTAGCAATGGGGAATTATACCACAACAGGGAACATCAGCACGTTGCTGTATTCGATGAAATCCCATAATGAATGGGATGTTTTTTATGACAGCTTTCCGGTTGCAGGAATTGACGGTTCCATTGCCCATCGGTTTAAAGGAACAGAATTGTATAATAATATCCGTGCAAAAACAGGGTATGTCAGTGGGGTGAGGACACTAAGTGGTTACATGACTACCCGATCAGGAAAACAAATTGTATTCAGTTTAGCGACCAATCATTTTGCAGGAAAAGTACGTTCCGTAGATAATTCTCATCAGCAGATTTTGCAATATCTGTATGAAAAATATTGATTAGATTCAGCCATGTCGAAATCTAAACCACATATCTTAGTTACAGACGATGAAAGAGGTATTCGAAACACTCTGAAGGAAATTCTTGAATTCGAAGATTATGAAGTTTCTCTGGCTGAAAGTGGTACGGAAACTTTAGAGTTGATCTCCAAAAATGATTTCGATTTGTTGTTTCTGGATATCAAAATGAAAGGAATTGACGGCATCGAAACGCTTCGACAAATAAGAACGGCTGGTTTTGAATTTCCCGTAATCATGATCTCTGGTCATGGCACCATTGATATTGCAGTAGAAGCTACAAAAATGGGAGCTTTCGATTTTCTTGAAAAGCCACCTGATCTGAACAGATTACTTCTCACAGTCAGAAATGCACTTTCGCAACAGGATCTGGCAAAAGAAGTAAGGCAGATCAGAAAAAAGCTTCCAAAGATTCAGGAGATCGTTGGAGAGAGCAAAGCTATTAACAGGATCAAAGAAATGATCAATAAAGTAGCTCCGACTCAATCCAGAGTTTTGATCACGGGCGAAAACGGAACCGGAAAAGAGTTGGTAGCAAAATGGATCCATGAAAAAAGCCCGAGAAGTGGAGAAGTATTTGTAGAAGTAAACTGTGCAGCAATTCCTTCTGAATTATTGGAAAGCGAACTTTTTGGCCACGAAAAAGGGGCATTTACCGGCGCTAATGAGCAAAGAATTGGTAAGTTCGAGCAAGCTGATGGAGGAACACTTTTTCTGGATGAGATAGGTGATATGAGTTTAGAAGCTCAGGCAAAAGTGCTTCGGGCTCTCCAGGAAAATACCATTACGCGGGTTGGAGGAAATGGATCAATCAAAGTCGATGTAAGGATTCTAGCCGCTACGAATAAAGATCTTGAATCAGAAATTAAAGAAGGAAACTTCAGAGAAGATCTCTTTCACAGAATCAGTGTAATTCCTATCGAAGTTCCCAGTTTAAATGAAAGAGCCGGAGATATTCCTTTAATTGCCAGATCCTGTCTTGAAAAGCTAAAATCAACTGACATCAGTTTTTCATCTGTAGAATTTGATGATTCGGGATTAAAAGCACTCAAGAAAAGAAAATGGACAGGAAATGTTCGTGAACTATATAATGCAGTAGAACGATTAGGTATCTTGTCTTCAGATGGCTTGATCGATAAAAAATCAGTTGAAAGTGTTTTAAAGTCGAAAGAAATAGATGGAAAAGATCTTGGCGGACTAGCAGATGAGACAGATAACTTCCAGGATTTTAAAGAAACTGCAGAGCGAATATTTTTAGTAAAACAACTCGAAAAGAACGATTGGAATATTTCACAAACTGCTGATGCGGTGGGCTTACAACGCAGCCACATCTACAACAAAATGAAAAAATATAATATAGAGCGATAGCATGAGTGCAGAAATCATTGATGGTAAAAAAGTAGCAGAACTGGTCAGAGATCGTGTGAGAGAAGATGTTTCTGACTGGAAAGCTAAAGGCAACAGAGCTCCGTTTCTGCAAGTAGTGTTGGTTGGTGATGATCCTGCTTCAAGAGTGTATACCGGCGCCAAAACGAAAGCCTGCGAGGATGTTGGTATTGAAACCAAAACGGAAATATTACAGGATACGATCTCTGCGAAGGAGCTTAAAGCTTTGATCCGGGAATACAATACTGACGATTCTATTGATGGAATTTTAGTTCAGCTTCCTTTACCGTCACATTTAAGTTCTCATGATGTGATTGAAACCATAGATCACCGAAAAGATGTGGATGGGTTCCATCCTATGAATGTGGGCAGATTATCATTGGATCAACCTTGCTTTAAAAGTTGTACTCCTGCCGGTGTGATGGAATTATTCAAACATTACAGCATTGGAGTGAAAGCTAAACATGCAGTTGTTATTGGTGCCAGTAATATTGTAGGATCACCGATGGCAACGATGCTTTCCAGAGAGAATTCCTCAGGAAAAGCAACTACAACTATTTGTCATAAATATACCAAAGATCTTACCTTGCATACCATTAATGCGGATATTTTGATCGTAGCTGCGGGTCAGCCTCATCTGGTAAAAGCAGAAATGGTGAAAGAAGGCGTTGTTATTGTGGATGTAGGAATAAACAGAGTGGCTGATGAGACTTCCGAAAAAGGGTATAAGTTAGTTGGAGATGTAGATTTTGAATCCGTAAAGAAAAAAGCCAGCTGGATCACCCCGGTTCCGGGTGGTGTAGGACCTATGACGGTAGCAATGCTGATGAAAAATACTCTCCTTGCTGCCAAGAAGAGTATTTATCCTGTTGATTAGTTTTCAGCTGTTTCCGCGACCGAAATATTTTTGGGATACATTCTTATAATCAATTGTTTTTGCGTACTGTTGTTAACAAGCGATTTGAATTCAATTCCGAATTCTGAAATAGCGGCCTCATTTCTGAGTTCTTTGTAAGTTCCCATAACTTCATCAAGCATATCTATATAAACCTTGTATGGTGTTTCTCGCTGAGTTTTTAAGGATATAATTGCTTTTTGGGGAGAATCTGACAGTTCAGGATCTTTTCCTCTGTTATTGATGAATTCACTGAGAAGTGGTTTTACTTCTTCGATCGATACAGGTTTGTCATCCATTCGGATCAACCCCTCTGCATTTACAAGAATATTCATAAGATTTCTTTCATGTACTTGAGGTCTGTCATCTTGAATAGGAGGAGGCAGTACTAAAGATATCCCGGTATCTACATTGATGGTTGTAGTAACTAAGAAAAAGATGAGTAGCAGAAAAGCGATATCAGCCATTGAAGAACCGTTTATAGTAGCTTTTTCACGGATTGGTTTATTATTAAACATAGTAACTCCTTTAATTATAAAGTTGTACTATCTATAAACTCATTATTTAAAGGCGATACCTTAGCATCTTAATGCTAGAATATGTGAGTGATTACTATAACTTAATTTTAAACACATGAACGAATTAAGCGCAAAACTTCAATTTTTCATAGACCTTTCAATAATAGAATCAAAAATCAGAAGAAGATTTGATGCAAGATTGGGCATAAATGGAGTTGGATTGGATGATTATATTATCCTTCATGTGTTGAATAAAGCAAAAAACCATCAAATGGAAAGAGCTGAACTTGCTATACAAGCTGGAATTTCAACTACAGATCTGACCCGTAAGCTACCAAAACTCGAAAAAATCGGACTTATTGAGCCTGAAGACAGCCCTGTGGATATCAAGAAGAGTAAAATTAGATTGACAAATAGCGGGAAGAAAGTTCATGGCTATGCAACAGAATCAGCAGAGGAAAAGGCTTTAGATTTATTTCCTTATAAGAAAAATACAGAAATTGAATTACTTATTGAGGCATTAAACTCTATCAATGGTGTAAAATAGTAGAAGGAAATTTATTTTTAATAGGGTGACACTATGCTGTCACTCTGTATGATTAAGTTTGGGTAAACAATAAAACAAAACCCAACTATCATGACACTTCATACACTTACAACTCCGGCAATTTCTAAAAAATCAGAAACTAAACTTTTTGTTGCTCCGCTTTTAAATCGCATCAAAAAAGAAAGCAAACAAGAGTTTATAGAAATGCAGCAGACTTTTGAATTAATGGGCTGGGGAGATTTACCTGATGAATTGAAGATCGAGATCTATGATGACGTTCGTTTCATGGTTCAGGAATTAAAACGCTATTTTTCCAGCTGTGATCAGTTTGTTCAGCAAAGAAGAAATACGGTTCACTTTTGGGTAAGCAGTTTTCAGGATGGAATTTGCTCTCTGGAAGCTGCTATTAAAGCGTTGAAAGTGAAATCTCTTGCATGAAGTTTTAAACCGCCGACAATTCAGTGGGTTCTGTTTCCGGATTTGTTGGCGGTATTTTCACTGGAATAAACATCTTCGTCTTCTATAGAGATCTTCGCATTTCCGGAAGAGCTTATCTTTTTTGAAATAGCGCTGATCATATTCTTAAGACGTCGTTTTTCCTTGTTGTAATGGTATTTCAGATAGGTGAGTCCTCCTGTAAAGGCAACCAAGCCACCTAATGGTGCAAACATTACAGCCGTGGATTTAGGCAGTCCGATTCCTTTTAAAGCAACTAACATAAAAACAGAACCCAAAAATGCAGGGATAAATAAAAGTGGGACCTTCATTGCAGTCCAGTTATGGACATACTGAATTTTAGTTTTCCCATCTTTAGGAGTTAGTGAAATATGCTTATAGCCAAATTCACGCCTTCTTTGCTCCCATTCAAAAGACTTTCCAATTTTTCCGGACTTGCCGATTCCTCCGGTCACTTTTCTGATCTCCTGAACAACATCTTCCCACTGCTCTGAAGACATTTCCCCGTCAACATAGGTTACTTCCTGTAATTTAGAGGTTACTTTACTCCACTTAAATTCCTGATCAAAATCAGGTTTATCATGAATATGTATGGCCTCCAAAAGAGATGCTCTGTCAATACCAACTTCATTAGCCAGTTCCAGAATTTCCTGCTCCGAGAGCCCATCTCTGTCACCATAGAGATCTTTTTGCGTCTGAATTTCAGAAGCTTTTTTGAGAATTTTACTGATCTCTTTTTTTGTATAGATATGATCGTTGCCCATAAAGTTGTATTAAATTCTAAAGAATCTACGGAAAGCTTAAAAAATAGTTTAAACTACAAGCACTTCCATACAGATATCCTTATCTTTGAAAAACTGCAAGCCAAATTTTTTGTTTCATGTATAAAATGAACGATTCTTCTCCTTTTGAACGCATCACCCGACAAGGGCTTACTTATGATGACGTCTTATTAGTACCTAATTATTCAAAAATATTACCAAGAGATGTAGATTTAAGTGTTCAACTTACTCCAACTCTTAAATTGAATATACCTATTGTTAGTGCAGCAATGGATACGGTTTCTGAATACCGCCTTGCAATTGCTCTTGCACGGGAAGGCGGAATTGCCATGCTTCACAAGAATATGACCATAGAAGAACAAGCAGAACAGGTTCGATTGGTGAAAAGAAGCGAAAGTGGAATGATCGTCGATCCGGTTACTCTTGATGAAAATTCTACAGTAAAAGACGCTCGCTCACTTATGCGTATGCATAAGATTGGTGGAATACCAATAGTAGATGAAGCTGGGATTTTAATCGGTATCGTTACAAACCGTGATCTTCGTTTTGAATCAGATATGACGAAAAAGCTGGGCGAAATCATGACAAAAGAAGATCTGTACACAGCAAAAGAAGGTACTACTCTTAAACAGGCAGAGAAGATTCTTCAGCACTTTAAAGTGGAAAAACTACCGATTGTAGATTCAAAGAATAAGTTGGTTGGGTTGATCACTTTCAAGGATATAGAAAAGAAAATGAACTTCCCGAATGCTTGTAAAGATAGTTTAGGAAGATTAAGAGTTGGAGCTGCTGTTGGTGTTACTGCTGATACAATGGAAAGGGTAGAAGCCTTAGTAAATGCCGGAGTTGATGTTATTACTGTTGATACTGCTCACGGACATTCCGATGGAGTACTTCAAACTGTGTCTCAAATAAAAGCAGAATACCCACAATTAAATGTGATTGGCGGAAATATTGCAACTAGAGCGGCTGCAGAAGCGCTGGTTCAGGCCGGGGCAGACGTTGTTAAAGTTGGTGTTGGACCGGGATCAATTTGTACTACCAGAGTAGTTACCGGTGTTGGTGTTCCTCAACTAAGCGCAGTTATGGAAGTTGCTGAATTTTGCAGAAGCAAAGGAATCGGGTTAATTGCAGATGGCGGAATCAAACAAACCGGAGATATTCCAAAAGCGATTGCCGGAGGAGCTGATGTTGTAATGATGGGATCTATGTTTGCCGGTGTGGATGAAAGTCCGGGAGAGACTATTATATATGAATCGCGTAAGTATAAATCTTACCGTGGTATGGGAAGTATCGGAGCAATGAAAAAGGGTTCAAAAGATCGCTATTTTCAGGATGTGGAAGATGATATCAATAAACTGGTTCCGGAAGGTATTGAAGGTCGCGTTCCATTTAAAGGATATCTAGGCGAAGTAGTTCATCAAATGACTGGTGGATTAAGAGCAGCAATGGGATATTGCGGAGCCGAGAATATTGATGGTATGAAAACGGCTGAATTTGTTCAGATCTCTGCGGCTTCATATAAAGAGAGTCATCCCCATTCAGTCCAAATAACAAAAGAAGCACCGAACTACTCGGTTTGATGCTGCTAACCAAATGAAAAATGTTCTCTTTATCGTATACTATTTTCCGCCCATGGGTGGAAGTGGTGTACAGAGATCATTAAAGTTCGCCAAGTATTTAAAAAAATTTGGTTGGAATCCCATCATTTTATGCCCTGAACCGGGAGCGTATCAGTTTTTTGATGAATCTCTTAAAAAAGAACTTGATCGTTTAGATCTGGAAATCCACAGAGTACAAGCAAAAACTCCTTTTCATAAATTGGGAGGGCGGAAGAAAAGCACAGGTTTGATAACAGGAAGTCTAGCAAAAGTACTTAGAAAGATTTCAAAGCTGTTATATTTTCCTGATAATAAAAAAGGATGGGTAAAGCCTGCAGTAAGCGATGGTAAAGCAATTATTCAAAACCGGGAAATTGATCTCATATTTAGCTCTGCACCCCCATTCAGTAATCATTTAGTAGCACAGGAATTAAGCAAAGCAACAAACCTCCCTTTTGTTTTAGACTATCGGGATTTATTTACAGGAAATCATTTTGATGCCGGAGAATCAGAGAGCAGAGTCAGGAAAAAACAGGAGATGGAAAAGGGCTGGTTAAATCTGTCTTCAGGTGTTATCGCTTTGGACGATTATGCGGCTGACTGTATTGGTAAAATTTCCGGGGAAGAAGCTGTAAATCTTAAGGTAATTCCTCATGGTTATGATCCGGAAGACTTTTTGAAGAACGGTATATCAAACTTACAATATAGAAAAGGAAAAATGAACTGGCTATACAGTGGTCTTTTCTATGAATCGAATCAGCCAGATGTTTTCCTGAAAGCAATTTATACTCTTTGTGAGAAAAACCCTGATTTCAAAAACAAAATACATTTACATTTTCAGGGAGGACTGGATTTAAGAATTAAGAAGTTGATCAAAGAACTCAATCTGGAGGGATCAGTTTCTGATTATGGTTACCTGCCACACGACGTTTCGGTAGCAAATTTGTTAAAAGCTGATATTTTATGGATGATTTCTAATTTTTCAGAAAATTTGCAACAGATCAAAACAGGGAAACTCTTTGAGTATATTGGAACAAAAAAACCGGTATTAGGTTTGGTTCATACAGGAGAAGCATCCGCACTACTGAATGAATATAAAATTGGATATCATACACCTCCGAATGTAATCCGGGATGTAACAGAAAAAATTGAAGAAATATTTCTTTTGTGGAAACAGAATAAGCTACCAACAGCATCTACTGAACAAGTTCAAAAATATGACAGAATGAAATTAGCAGGTGAATTGGCTGTGTTTTTTGACGAGATTGTGAAGAATCAAGAAAATCCGAAACTATGAAGTCGTTTATAAAAAGACTTTTTAAAGATCGTCATAAGACAGTAGAAATAATTTTACTTGACGACACCAAGCCTGGGCAGGATGATTCCTACAGATTAAAACCAAACAATCTGTTTATCAGCTTTACAGTACTGTCCATTATTTTTTCAATTATAGTAGCTTTGGTTTTTATGCTTACACCGCTGGGTGGTTTGTTATACAATACGGATGAAGTTGAAATAAGAAGAGAAATTCAAAATATCTCGGAGCGTATACTTTCACTTCAGGATTCTTTGGATGTAAGAGATCAGCAATTAAGAGAGATAAAAGAAGTTATCAGACTTAATCAGGACACAACTCTGGCCTTAAATGAAAGATTGACTTCCGTTTCTGTAGCCAATGAAAGAGATAATAACCCGGGTTTATCACAGAATTTTGACAATCTGAATGTGTTTGAGCAATTTGATAATGGAAATCTTGTATCCGCAAATATTTTAGCCAATGCTCCGGATTTTCCAACCCGAACTCCCGCACAGGGAACCAGAACCAGAGGTTATGAACCTCTTGAAGGGCATTTCGGAATAGATATTGCTACTAAAGAAAATGAAATATTTATGAATGTGGCTGATGGGACAGTCATATCCAGCAGTTGGACAATTGATTTTGGATATGTAATATCTGTGCAACATAAGGACGGACTTGTTAGTACATACAAGCATTGTTCAAAGCTGTATAAAACGAAAGGGGAAAAAGTATTAAAAGGAGATGTGCTGGGACTTATAGGGAACACAGGTGTTTCCAGCTCAGGACCTCATCTTCATTTTGAAATCTGGAAAAATGGAATATCACAAAATCCATTAGCCTATTTAATTTATTAATAAGTATGTTTAACAAAAATAAAAAGAGTAATACCGTGAGCAATTCTACAAGTCAGTCTCCTTCAGTAAATATTATAAATGAAGGCACTAAAATTAAAGGAAATCTGCATGCCAACTCTGATATAAGAGTAAGTGGCACTATTGTTGGGGAAGCAGTTTCAAAGGGTAAGATAATACTTACCAATAATGGATTAGTAAAAGGAAATGTCTCATCATCAGACTCAGACATAGCAGGTAAAGTTGAAGGAGATGTGAAAGTAAGCAGTCGGCTTATCCTAAGAAAGGAAGCAATTATCGATGGAAATATTTTCACAAAAACACTGGTTGTTGAAGAGGGTGCACAAATTAACGGAACCTGTAAGATGGGATCTGATGTGAAAAACCTGTCTCAAAACAATGATGCTGACTACGCAGAAGAGACCAAGCTAAAAGGAGCTAAGGCGTAACCAATGCGCCTTCCGGAAGAATACACTAAATACCTGGCTCTTGGTGCTGAAATTGCAGCAACTCTTTTAATACCTATTGGACTTGGTTATTTAGCAGACAAGTTTCTGAATTCTTCACCATATGGAGTGCTACTTGGTGCCGTAACAGGGATTATTTTATTCTTCGTTTTAATATTTAAAATTGCTCAAAGTGATGGAGGTCACGACCGGAAAAAGTGATAAAAAAGCTCGCAAAATTTAACGTGATCCCGCTCATACTCGCGCTGATCTCTCCGTTTTTTTTACCTGTTGATCCAGCTGTAGCGGTAATTTGTGGTTTTCTTTTAAGTCTCATTTTCGTTTTAAGCAGTGCCTGGATACTCGATAATTTCTGGAATGCTGATTCTAAGCTATTTTTGAAGGTTTTTTTCTTCTCTATGGTGATCAGATTTCTACTTGTGTTAGCAGCCATGGGAATTTTACTCGGACTGACAAAAATTGATGAAATCTACTTTACAGTTAGTTTCATAATTTCCTATCTTTATCAGTCTATAACGGAAATGATTTTTTTCAATCAACTACTACAAAATAAAAGCAGCAATTAAGTAATGATCCAGACCCTGCGTCGCGTATTTCTGACACTCTTATTTTTATCGGTTAGTACTTCAAACACTTTTGCAGCAGAAGAGAAAGAAGGCGGTTCACCTCTGGACGTAATGGGTACTGTTGCTGACCACGACTATTTAAAGATTCCTCATTTTATAAATGGTGGAAAGATATATTTACCAAGGTTGATCTTTCTAGAAGATGCTGAAGGTAATACATCATTCAAAGCTTACTTAAGTACAAAATCTGCTGCTAAATCAGATTACTTCGAAGTAGTTGATGAAGTGCTTGTTGCTACGAATGGCGGTAAAATTGCTTTTGATTTGTCCATTACCTCTCACTTGATGTATTTCTGGTTTGGAATGATTTTAGCTGTTTGGTTTACAATTGCGATGTCTCGCAGATACCAGAAGGGTGTAGGAAAAGACGTAGAGCCTAAAGGCACACTGCAAAATATTTTTGAAGTATTATTTGTCTTTATACGTGACGATGTTGCTCGTGCAAACATTGATGATCACAAAGCAGACAAATACGTACCGTATTTCTTTACCATGTTTATGGGGATTGCATTCATGAACCTGTTTGGTTTATTACCATGGGCAGCAACAGCAACAGCTGATCTTACTGTAACTGCTACATTGGCGTTAATGACTTTTGTAATTACTCAATTCAGTGGTACTAAAGATTATTGGGGACACATTTTCTGGTTTCCTGGAGTGCCTACATGGGTAAGAGCAATTTTAACTCCGGTTGAGATCTTAGGGGTTTTCACAAAGCCATTCGCACTTGCAATTCGACTTTTTGCAAACATGCTTTCAGGAAAGATCATGATCATCGCAATCTTAGGGTTGATCTTCATTTTTGCTGAACTATTTGGCACAGTAGGCGCGTACGGTATTAGTGTAGTTTCGGTGACACTAACTGTTGTTCTGTATGCTCTAAAGGTTTTTGTAGGATTGTTACAAGCATACATTTTCACTCTTCTTTCAGCTGTATTTATTGGGATGGCGGCAGAAGATCATCATCATGATGAAGAAGAATATCATGTTGAGCATGTATCGTAAAGAAATTAAACTCATATAAACTCTAACAAATAAATAAAGAATACTATGGGACTTTTAGCAGCTGGTATTGGAGCTGGAATCGTAGCACTTGGTGCTGGAATCGGAATCGGAATGATTGGTAAAGGAGCTACAGAAAGTATCGCTCGTCAGCCAGAAGCATCCGGAGATATCCGTGGCGCAATGATTCTTACTGCAGCTTTCATCGAGGGTGTTGCTCTTTTAGGTGCAGTTATCTGTATCCTTCTTGCTCTTGGAATCGGTCAATAATAAAGGATAAGAAATGACTTTTCTTTTAGCAGGCGGAGGAGGCTTATTGTCATTCAATCCGGGGTTTGCATTGTGGATACTGATATCCATGATCGCATTTATTCTGGTGATGATGAAGTATGCAGTTCCGCCAATCATGGAAGCTCTTGTTTCTCGCGAAGCGAAGATCAAAGATTCTTTGGAATCTGCTGAGAAGGCATTAGCGAGAGCTGAGGAAGTATCGAAAGATAACGAGAAAGCGCTCCGTGAAGCTGAAGCTAAAGCTCAAAAAATCCGAAAGGAAGCTTTAGAAGAAGCGGAACTCCTTCGTTCAGAACGAATTTCGAAAGCAAAAGATGAAGCTGCTCAAATAATAGAACAAGCGAAAGCTTCTATTGAGCAGGAAAAGAAGCAGGCGTTATTGGAACTTCGTAATGAAGTTGCTCAATTAGCAATCAAATCTGCTTCTGTGATCATCGACGCGGAACTAGATAACGATAAGAACAACAAGCTGGTCGATAATTTTATTACCGACCTGTCTAAAAACTAAGCTTAGCTGATGTTGGTATCAAAAGCAGCAAAACGTTACGCAACAGCACTTCTTGAAAGTGCTGATGAGCAGAATTCGATTGAGAATACTTTGAAAGATATTCATCTTATCAAAGAGACAATCGAAGGCTCTAAGGAATTAAGAATTTTTCTTAAAAGCCCTGTGGTAAAACCGGCTGATAAACGGAATGCTTTATCTTCAATTTTTGATGGTAAAGTATCTAAAGAAGTTTCTCAGTTTATTGTTTTACTTACTAATAAGGGTAGAGAAGATATTCTTGATGAAGTTGCCACTGCGTTTATAGATGTTTACAATGTTCATGCCGGAATCATAACAATTGAAGTAAAAACTGCGAAAGCATTAAAAACAGGACAGATTACTGAACTGACTAAAATGCTTGAAAGAACTACTTCAAAAACAGTAAATCTTGATCTTAAAGAACAAGAGGACCTGAGAGGTGGGATTTCAGTAAAAATTGATGATAATGTAATTGATGCTACAGTTAAGCATAAGCTAGAACAGCTTGAAACACGATTCCTCGAGTCATCGATGGAATAATCAGAATTTGAAAAGATTTAGAAATTAATAATACAATGAGCCAAGTCAGACCAGACGAAGTTTCAGCCATATTACGTAAACAACTAAGCGGTTTCGACAACGAAGCTGATGTTTATGATGTAGGTACCGTACTTGAAGTAGGTGACGGTATTGCACGTGTTTATGGCCTCTCTAAAGTGCAAGCGGGTGAGCTTGTGGAATTACCGGATTCTAAAGATGAAAATGGTAATAACATTACAGGAATGGTACTAAACCTTGAAGAAGACAACGTGGGTATCGTGTTGTTCGGTTCTTCAAGTTCTGTAAAAGAAGGCCATACTGTTAAAAGAACTCAAGACATTGCATCTATTAATGTAGGTGAAGGTGTTTTAGGTCGTGTTATTGATCCACTTGGAAATCCAATTGATGGTAAAGGTCCAATTACGGGCGATACTGTAAAGTTGCCTCTAGAGCGTAAAGCTCCGGGTGTAATTTACCGTGAGCCGGTAGCCGAACCGTTACAAACAGGTATCAAAGCAATTGATTCTTTGATCCCAATTGGTAGAGGGCAGCGTGAGCTTATTATTGGTGACCGTCAAACCGGAAAAACATCTGTTGCAATTGACACCATTCTAAATCAGAAAGCAACTCAGGATTCAGAGAAGCCTGTTTTCTGTATATATGTAGCAATTGGTCAAAAAGGGTCAACTGTTGCAGGTATTAAGCAAGTTCTTGAAGAAAACGGAGCAATGGATTACACAGTTGTTGTATCTGCTCCTGCAAGTTCTTCAGCACCTATGCAGTACATTGCGCCATTTGCCGGTGCAGCTGTTGGAGAATATATCCGTGATACTGGTCGTCACGCATTAGTAATTTATGATGATCTTTCTAAGCAAGCTGTTGCATATCGTGAGATGTCTCTACTTCTGAAAAGACCTCCGGGACGTGAAGCTTATCCAGGTGATGTATTCTATCTTCACAGTCGTTTACTTGAGCGTTCTGCTAAGATTATTAATGATGATAAAGTAGCTCAGGCAATGAACAACATACCTGAAGGCTTAAGGCCGATGGTAAAAGGTGGTGGATCACTGACAGCACTTCCTGTTATTGAAACACAAGCAGGTGACGTTTCTGCTTACATCCCGACAAACGTAATTTCTATTACTGATGGTCAGATATTTTTGGATACTGACTTATTTAACTCCGGTATTCGTCCTGCAATTGACGTTGGTACTTCTGTATCTCGTGTAGGTGGATCTGCTCAGGTTAAATCGATGAAGAAGCTATCAGGTACATTGAAGCTTGATTTGGCTCAGTATCGTGAATTAGAAGCTTTTGCTAAATTCGGATCTGATCTTGATGCTGCTACACAAGCTCAATTGAGAAAAGGTGAAAGAACGGTAGAGCTGTTGAAACAAGATGTTTATCAGCCACTTCAGGTTGAAAGACAGATCGTTCTGCTGAAAGTAAACGATGCAGGACTTCTTGATAAATTGCCTGTTGATCTAATTAGCGAGTTTGAAACTCAATTCCTTGAAACTGTACTTTCTAAGTATAGCTCTGAGATGGAAGCTTTAGCTAAATCAGGTGTTCTTAGTGATGAATTTGGAACAAAAGTGCTCGATTCAGCATCAACAGTAATTGATCAAGTTCTGGCAGGACAAGAAGCTTAATCTATGGCTAATTTACGCGACATAAGAAACAGAATTAGTTCTGTAAATAGTACACAGCAAATTACTAAAGCCATGAAAATGGTTGCTGCGGCTAAACTTAGGAAGGCACAAGAGCGGATGACTAAAACCCGTCCTTACGCTGCTAAGATTCAGAATGTTGTTGGTCGTTTAGCAGATAGTGGAAACATTTCGAGTCCTTTGGTTGAGAAATCTGAAACTAATCAAAACCTACTGTTTATTGTAGTAGGTTCTGACCGTGGACTTTGTGGTGGATTCAACAACAATCTTTTCAAAGAGCTAGAAAAAAGTTTAGCGAAGAACTTTTCGAATCAATTAGAAGCAGGAACTGTTTCTCTTGTAACGATTGGAAAGAAAGCTACAGCTCATTTTAAGAAGAGAAGTTATAATGTAGTTGAATCTTTTCCGGGATTCTTTGACACTATTGAATATGATCCTACTTCAGCAATTATGGAATCAGCTACCAAAGATTTTGTAGCAAATACTTATGATGAAGTTTATATCGTATTTAATGAGTTCAAATCTGTGATAGCTCAAAACAGAAAGATCGATAAAGTTTTACCTATTGATCCCGATAGTTTTAGAGTGAAATCAGAGGGTGATTCTAAAACTTCTATTGACTATATTTACGAGCCGAATTCTGAAGCAATTTTGGAAAAGCTAATGCCACTGCATTTGAACACTCAATTGTGGAAAGCTATACTTGAATCTAATGCTTCTGAGCAAGGTGCGAGGATGTCTGCAATGGATAGTGCTACGGAAAATGCAAAAGAATTAGAGCGTGACCTGAAGCTGAAGTATAACCAGGCAAGACAAAGTGCTATTACAACTGAAATTTCTGAGATTGTTTCAGGTGCACAAGCACTTAGTGAATAATTAGTTTCAGTTTTATTTTAATGAATATTTCGACGGAGAGTTGGCAGAGTGGTCGAATGCGGCGGTCTTGAAAACCGTTGTGCCGCAAGGTACCGGGGGTTCGAATCCCTCACTCTCCGCATTTTTTAAATAGCCCGTTAAGGGCTATTTTTATTTAAATAATTGATATTTTGTTGCGTTACAAGCTCAAAAAAATTCTATGAAAAAAATCTTTTCCATTTTCATCTTTTTCATCATTGTATCTGCTGGTTCAAGTTTTGCACAAGATACTTTGGAAATCTCCCTGCAGGATTTTATTGATATTGGATTAAATAATTCGGGGCAGGTTAAGTACGAAAAGACTAACATTGATTTAGCTGAAAACAGAGTCGATTTAGCGACAGACCAACGTTTTTTACCAAGCTTATCTTTTAGATCCGAGCATGCTCTTGTTCCCGGAGTCTCATCGCCGGGTAATTTTCCGGAAGAACAAATCTATCTGGATCCTGATGCAAAAAATGATTGGGATAAAGTTGGGGTTTTTAATCGGTTGAGAATTAGTGGAGTTCAGCCGGTATTTACGTGGGGATCTGTAAACAAAGCGGTATCTGCAGCAGAAGAAGCAGTTAAAGCAACAGAGTTTGAATTTCAAGCAAAAAAGGAAGATCTAGAAGTTCGGTTATTCGAATTGTACTATAGTTATGTACTTGCTCTTGAAATTGAACGTTTGTTAAAAGATGCTGAGGAAAAGATCGATCAGATTGAAAACTCTCTCGATGATGCTCAGGAAGAAGGAGATGATATAGACGAAACAGATGTATATAAATTCAAGGTATTTAAAGCTCAGTTCGGTATTCAAAAAGCAGAAGTAGACGAGAGTTTGGTTTTTGTTAAACAAACCTGGCAGTATCTGTTAAGGAATGAGAACGGAACGGTATATACACCTTCAGTCAGATATCTAGACCCTTTGAGTTCAGAACTTTCGGGTTTAGATTATTATCAAAACAGTGCTTTTTTAAATAGAAATGAGTTAAGAGGGATTGATACCGGTAAAGAAGCTTTGATGAAATATATTGATTATCAAAAAGCAAGTAATCTCCCGGGCCTTTATTTAGGATTTACAGCTACTTTTGCATCTACTCCTATTAGGCCAAGGCAACCTAATCCGTTTATCAGTACACCTGAAAACACTTTAAATACAGCGGTGGGACTAACGATACGTCAGAATCTTAATTTCTTTCAGGCTAAAACACAGTTAGAGCGAGTTAAGATAGAAATAAAGAAAATGGATTATCTGTCAGAAGCCGCTAAGGATGGTATACTTTTAGAAGTTAATCAGGCTTATCAAAAGGCTGCAGTAGCAGAAGTTAAAGTAGTAAAAACTGATGAAGCTTTACTTACCACTAAACAATGGTTAAGGATGGAACAACAAGATTATGATTTTGGTATAGGTGAAGTAAAAGATCTTATTGATGCAATGAAAATGGAATTAGAGTTAAGACTTAAAGAAAAAGAAAGTATTTTTGAGTTTAATACTTCTCTGGCAAAATTAAATAATGCTGCGGGTATTCCGTTACAGCTATTAAATCAAAATAATTAAAAATGAGACGAAGAATATTTTCCGTATTGCTATGGGCGCTAGCTATAGTAACAATCGCTGAAGCTCAAACGCCTGAGCAAGAAATTAAAACATTATTGGAAGAGAGAGACCAGCAGGTAAAAAATTTATTAGGCCCTGAAGGCTCTGAATATAGTGATGAACAAAGAGCTGAAATAAAAGATATAATCAATGGGGTTATCGATTTCGAATCTATGGCTAAATATGCACTTGAAGATACTTATGATACTTTGAGTACTGATATTCAAACAGAGTTTGTTGAATTATTTGCCACAATAGTCAGAGATCAATCTTTAAATAAATTAGATATCTACAGAGCTGAAGTTACCTATAACTCCATTACTGTCGACGGAAATGAAGCTATGGTAAAAACGTACGCAGAACTGGATGATATAAGGACTCCAGTTGATTACACTATGGTAAAAGAAGGAAATGAATGGGTAATAACTGATCTAATATTGGATGAAGTTTCTACTGCAGAGTCTTATAACAGGCAGTTTCAGCGTATAATAAAGAGGAAAGGCTTTGATTCGCTTTTGTCGACGCTCAGGAAACGAGCTTCTAAGGCCTAAAACTCCTATATTTACAGAAAATAATTAAACTTACAATAAGTGTTAAAGTCTTTACAAAACGAGAAACTGGCGAAAGAGGGATATGTTTATGTCAGTTATGGGCATCCAAAATACTTAAAACACACTTTGGCGTCGGTAACTTCACTTCGAAGACATGACACTAAAAGACCAGTGGCCCTATTATGCAGTCAAAAGCAGAAGGACATTCTTGAAGAAAAAGGACTAAGTTCAATTTTTGCAACTATACAAGTACTTCCTGAAGATAATTGTTCAATAGTTGGTTTTAAACACAATGTGTATAAGTTCATGATCTTCGAAAGGAACTTATATTTGGATAGTGATATTATTTGGTGTAAAAATCCTAATTCCTTATGGCAATCTTTAGGAGTTTTTGATTTTACTATTACCGGTACTCTTGTTTCAGATAATTTTTTCGGAGCTGCTAAAGGTGCAGGAGTTCTTAAGGATATCTTTTTAGGAAAAAGAAAAAGGACTTTAAAAAAGTTCGGCCTTTCTTATTTAAGCAGAGTACAATCCGGAGTAATATTTGCCAGAGATTATTCTCAGACTAAAAAAGTTTGTACCCTAGCTTCAGAAATGCTTGATAGAAAAGAAGAGACCCATTTCAAAAGCAGGAAAATGGAGCATGGCAGGAGTGAAGAATCATGCGAATGGAGTTTAGCCATGGCGATGTCAAAGCTAAATAATCCTGTTTATCCATGGTTGCAAGGGCACAATAGTGCACAATTGGACTATATATCTGACCTGACAGAACATGACGAAGAATTTGAATACGTGGCTTGTAAATATTATTGCAATGATTTTGCATATTCATTGAGAGGGCTTAAATCATCAACTTTAAGAAAGCTATTTCTGAGGATTTTATCTTTATTTCCGGGGAAAGGTGACTACTTAATTACAACACCATACTGTTTACATTTTGGATGGCTTCATGAAAAAACCCCGTTTTATTCTTTTGCCGAGTCAAATTGGAAGCAACTTGTAAGTGGATCAAAAAAAGGAAATAGCATGAGTTCAGAGCGAAGTGAAAATTTTATAGAGAAAAGTAATAGATGATTTTTACGAACAGAATTCTGCTAAGAGTTGTGCGTGCAGGATTGATTTTTTTTTGTCTATTTATTGTTAAACATAACCTTCTTGGACAAGAACGAGAAAGTTTTAAAGTAACATACACTTCCAATTTCATACTTAACGGGGTTAATCAAGAAACTCCATTCTGGGGATGGGCAAATCAGCATGGGTTGATTCAAAGCAACTCTACAAATGTTATTAATTCATTTAATATTTCCTCTCCTTCAAAAAAACTATTCTCTAACCTTCAAGCAGGTTTTGAGTCAGAACTTTTTATAAGAGCTTCTAATTCAAGTACTATATTTTTTCCTCGGTTTTTTGCCAAGTTTGAGATTGAGAATTTCGATATGAAAATTGGTCGTTTTTACCGAACACAAGTCCTAGGTCAAAATAAAGAGTATACAATAGGTTCCCTTTTGGTGGGAAGTAACGCTAATGCTTTCACGGGGTACAATATTCGGGCTAAAAGGTTTTTATCAGTTCCTTTATTAAAGGGATATATAAAGTATAAATTTAGTTTTGGAGATTATATTACTCCGGATAACAGATATGTAAGTGATGTCCTTTTTCATTCAAAAGATTTTTATGTGCAAATACATGTAGGAAAGTACAGATTGTCAGCAGGGATTATACATAACGCCTTTTGGGGAGGAAACAGTCCCAGATTGGGAAAGCTTCCTTCAGGTTTTAGAGATTACGGGAGAATAGTTTTTAATAATAGTGGTGGCAATAATGCACTACCCGGAGAGCAAAAAAACAGATTAGGGAATTCAGTTTCAGGATATGATTATGCTATGTCATATGAATTTGAAAGCTTTGATTTTCAAATCTCAAAACTATTTTTTATTGAAGACAGACCTGCTTCCCGACACAGAAGTCCGTGGGATGGTCAATGGAATGCAACAATTGATTTTAAAGAAAATAGAATTTTGGATTATATTGTTTATGACCATGTAAATACGAAAAGACAAGACGCTAAGGATTTTGAACCCTATGGAAGAGCGGACTATTATAATCACTATATATACCAATCAGGATTCAGTAACCATGGATATGTATTAGGAAATCCACTAATCAAACTAGAATTTGATAGAGATGGGATTTCCAGATCTGTTAATAATGTGTTGGTAGCTCATCATGTAGGGGTAAAAGGTAGAATCAATGAAAATATCGCTTTTTCACAACGAGCAACATATAGCAGGAATTATGGAAATTGTTTTGATCAATTGGCAGAGCCCGGTAGATGTAATTATGAGCCGGAAGATGATGTAGAATTAATTCCGCTTTCAGAGCTTAGAAAAGATAGCTATTATTTTTCCAGCGAATTCATATATAGAATTAGTGAGTTAAATGAAACTGAAGCATCGTTAATACTCAATTATGATTTTGGGGAACTGGGTAAAAGATTCGGTATCGTAATAGGTTTTAAGACACAAATATTATAGTTGTTTTAAAACTCTCTGATTAATTAAAGTAAATATACTCGTCAAAGAATGTCTAATAAAGTACTCTTAATTGCTCCATATTTCCCTCCCAGAAGACGCGTTGGTAGTATTAGACCATTTAGATTCGTTACATATCTCAAAGAACTAGGATGGTCACCTGCTGTTATTTGTATAAAAGAAGAAAATAGAAGTTTAACCGAGAAAGAGATCAAAGTTTTAGAAGGAGTTCCTTTGCTTCAGGTTGGGATTCCTTTTTCAAAAAAAAATGATTTACAAAAAAGAGATTCTATAAAAAAGTTTTCACTATCAGAATTTATTGATAACAGATTTCCGCTTGATACCTGGTTTCCGCTTTTTATAAAGGAAAAAAAGAATATTCTAGATTTTTCAAGGAACTTTAATCCGGACTTAGTCTGGAGCACAAGTGATCCCTGGTCGGCTAATTATTTAGCGGCTAAAGTTTCAAAAGTTCTTAATACTCCCTGGGTTGCTGATATGAGAGACCCCTGGACACTTTGCAATATTCGTTATAAAAGTAGAAAGTGGCCGGCTACTATAGTAGACAAGAAGTTTGAGAGAAAAATAATGCAAGAAGCCGGTTACATAACATTTACTGCCAAAGCGACTGAAAAAAAGTATACTCAGCACTATCCGGTTATAAGGAATAAGACTAAAACTATTTATAATAGTTTTGACAGGAGTTTCTATGAGTCGGATGTTACTTCTCACACACTTGAACTACCCAAAGAAAAGTTAAATATTCTATTTCTTGGAAAGTTCAGAGAACTATCAACGGCAACGGATATTTTGAGAGTACTGGAAACTTTGCAAGAAAATGATCCTGAGAAGTTAAAATCAGTATATATATACTCTTTTGGAGACTTAGTTGGAGAAGATCTTGAGTACGTAAAAAAGCTTGATCTTGAAGATCATTTTAAAACTATTTCAATGGTACCTAATGAAAAAGTAATCAATCTTGCAAATCAGTTTGATCTTTTACTTTTGAGTACACATCCGGAAAGAAATGATATAGTACCGGCAAAGCTAATTGACTATTTGATTTGTAAGCCTCCTGTATTTTCTCTGGCACCTAATAATGAAGTGGGGGAAATTGTAGAAAAAACCAAGATTGGGGTACATTTTATTGGAAATGAAAGAAATGAGGCAGCAAATTTTTTAGCGGAATGTGTTTTGTTAAAGCTATCAAATAAAGAGTTACCTTATCAAGGAATTAGCAATCAGGTTGAAATAAACAATTTTAACGCAAAGCAAACTACTCTACAATTGGTTGACATTTTTAAAAAGCTGATAGAGAATGAGTGAAAATAAAGGATCCTTAGCTGATAAAGTTACAGTTGTTGTATTTTCACGAATACTTACCGCTCTTATTGACTGGTCTATAATTGTTATAATTGTAAATCTGATTTCAGAAACAGAGTTTGCCATCCTTAGTACTCTGTTAATTGTATACGAGGTAGCAAAAAATATAGCTACATTAGGGTTTCCTGAGAGTATCTTTTACTATTTTGAGAAACTTTCGAAAAGTTATAGAAGAGCATTTGCCTTTCAAACAACGGCAATACTTTTTATTACAGCTACTCTGGCAGCAATTGGTATTGTGGTTTTTAAGTTCTTTGTACCGGAGCTTTTAACTGAGTTTAAGCCCGAAAGTATTAAGGTCATACAGGACCTTTTACCCTACATAGCTGTAATAGTTGTCTTTGAGATTCCAACCTGGCCTGTGAATAACATTTTGTTGGCCTTAGGTAGACAGAAAGAAGCAGGTTGGTATCAAATTTTAACGAGTTTACTTTCATTCAGTGCAGTTGTTGTTCCCTTACTATTGGGATATTCACTCAGTATTGTAATCTTTGGTTTGCTTTCTTACTCAATTATCAGATTTCTGGGGTCTTTTATTTGGGTTTCATTGGTAATTCCTGAGGGGCCTTTAAAGACAAAGCATACTAGTATAAGAGATCAGGTTAATTTTTCAATTCCTCTAGGGATTTCTTCGTTGGTAAGTCAATTCAATAAGTCTATAGATAAAATAATAGTAATTACTTTCTTTGGTGAAATTCTGGTTGCAAATTATAATGTTGGGGCTAATGAAATTCCAATTTTACGTGTTATTCCATTTGCAGTGGGTTCTGTTTTAATTAGCAGATACGTTGGTTTTCAACTAAACTCGAAATTCAAGGATCTTATTGAATTGTGGCATAAAAGCATCGAGAAGGTTGCTATTTTGATCATTCCTTTAGTAATAATTTCAGTTGTACTTGCAAAAGAAATAATACCTATACTTTATGAAACTGAAGGAACAGATTATGCTAGAGCTGTTTTACCATTTCAGATCTATAATTTAATCACCTTAATAAGAGTTGCTCACTATGGGAGTGCTTTACAGTCATTTGGCGATACAAAAGGTATTTTGAATCTAAGTATTTCCCTGTTAATTCTGAATATTATCTTTAGTGTTCCTGCAACCTACTTTTTTGGAATTACCGGAACCGCAGCAGGAACTCTGGCTGCAAACATTATAAACTGGTTTTTTACATTAAGAAAAATCGGTACTCATCTTGATGTACCTTTCTATGAGGTATTGCCTATAAAAAAGTATTGTAAAATTGTTATGCTCTCGCTTGTAATAGCAATTCCGGTTTACTTTGTGAAGGAAATGTCAGTTATGTCTGAATTTACTCCCGGAACTATATTTATGTATTCAGCCACAGCATATATTGCAGTGTACTTACTATTGGGATCTGTTTTTAAACTTATCACCAGATCAGATTGGAAGAATTTTCTTAACGCAATTACCTTAAAATTCTTTTGGGCTAAGAATTAATTTTTCCGTAGGATTGCCACTCCTTTTTCTGATCCGATAAATTCGATCGTAAGCTCGGGATGTTCTTCTGCCCATTTACGAACAATAAATCCTTCATCTTTTCTGTCCGCATCATCCAATATAATTACTGCTTTATCATTGAGGTGTTTGTACAACAGTGGTAATGCAGGATATCTTGCATTTGGGTTTAGCTTAAAAGGAGGTCCATCTATAACGAGCAAATCTATTTTATCGGGGATCGGGACATTTTCTAAATTGTACCAAAGATATTCTGAATCTTTGATAGTATACTTTTTTAAAGGAGCATGGTACAATTCTGCTATATGATCTACTTCATATGTTTCCAGTCCGGCTTTATTTTGTCCGTAATATTTATCATCATGATCTATAGAAATCACTTTTCCATTCCCCATTTTTTTTAAAAAAAGAGAAGAAATAATAGTTGAGGAGCCACTGCCAATCTCAAAAATAGTTATAGGTTTTTGAAAAGAGATTTCTTTTAGTATGGTATAGATAAGCTCGGGGGTAGCGGCCCAACCAGTCATTAAGGGAAGGGGAATCTTTGGCTCTATTGTATTATAAATAGAGAAAAGAGTTTGATTTTTTTGCTGAGTATGCTGTATTGATTCTTCAACTAATCCATGTGCATGATAAAAACCTGAAAAAAGAAAAAAAGTAAAAAATGATAGCAAAACAGATATACTGAGAAGATCTAAGAAAAAACCGGCTGTTATTATCAGGGTACTCGCAAGAATTGTAAAGGAGAAAATAATTTTAATATCAGATCTCTTAATCTTCAGGTCTTCCCAAAGAAGTTTTTTAAAGAATTTTATCATATGTATAGTTTTATATACTTATTTCTCTCCCCGAAAAATAAGATTTAATTTGATCGCCGTATTTTAGATATAGTTCAGGAAAAGGAAACCCAAGTATTATAAGCTCGATCATAAAGGAATCAAACCGAATATTCATACTCATCATCACTCCAAAATGCATGCCTATTAAAGCTAAAGCAACGTAAGGACGGAGTTTTCTAAACCAGATCAATATACCAAAGAACTCGGTTGCAATTCCGATAAAAAGCATAAAAGTAGCAGCGGGAATACTTTTTAAGGCAGTTATCTGAACGAAATTATAATTGAACTGGCCCTCACGAGAGAGAATATCAGTACTCTTTTCGGCTATCCACAGCCATAAATGCCTGCCATCTATCCAGTTTGGACCGGTTCCAATAAGCTTAGAAATAGAAGCTGAAAAATATCCTAAACCGATATAAAAAATAGTAAACCCAATTATAAAACGATATCTGTGTAACTCATTTTGGAATGCAGCCAATCCAACAGCAAAGCTGAATATTGCCATTCCAACCAGATTAGCACTATGAGGTATTTCTCCAATAGAAAATCTGGCTACATATTGAAAATGCAAAAGAACAAAAACAACAGCATATTGCCACTTAGATCCCTTCCTGAAAAAACTCAATACAAGGAGTATACTGATCGCTATTGCATTAATAATAGGCAAGTAATTATCATGCATAAAGGATATGTCGATGAGGTTTGCAATTCCCAAAGGCAAAACAACATCACTTATTTTTAAAGTATATAACCCCCATTCCCATGCCAAATTGATAGTTTCATAAACTATGTATAGCTCAAATAATTTAAAGTAAAATCGATGTGCGCTGGTGAGCTGGTCAGGCTTGCCAAACAGGTTTTCAGTAATCAGTTTGCCTAAATTCATTCCGAAAAAAAGTATTCGCTTGAAAAATTGGGGTTAAATAAGGTGGTATCACTTTTAAAAAGTAATATGGGAACAGTTTCGACAACTACACTGTCTTCTCCAATTAGTTTCCCGTGCACTTTGTATATCATCCAATCTTTTGTTGTAAGATATTCTTCACCTAACATATTTCGAAGTGCCTTAATCCTTTTTGTATCCCAATCTTTAGTTTTTGACACAAAATTGGAATAATCAATTTGGTCAACACCTATAGACTTCATGGACACAGGGTTACCATTTAGTTCGTCAATGGTAGTAGTATTCCAAAGGTTTTCAGGAGTTGAATTACTTACATCCCTGACCAAAGCTCTTGTCCATGGATTACCTGCTTTCGAAAACATAGGATAAATACTAAACGGCCAATATTCTCCTTCATGAGTGGCCACCAATAAGCCATAGAATAAAAAGCTGATTAGTGTTATTTGTATAGATTTTTTCTTTGCTGACATTAAGAAATTAAAACAAAATGTTTTTGGTTCATACAAGTTAAGACATTGTACAGATATAAAGTATCTTTGTTTATAAACAGAAAATTACAGCAAAAAAGCTTAATAACACAATGCTAATAATCAGAGCAATTGCAATAATTTTAATGTGCTTCTTCTTGTCTAATAGTATAGAGGCTCAATCTGATTCAGAAAAAATAGTTCTTATAGAAGACTTCGAAAAAGAGGAGATTGGTAACCTTCCATCTTCATGGTATAACCAAAAGGGAGAAGCGAAACCAATTTACTATGAAGGTAAACTCAGAGAGACCTACAATTATGCCATCAAAATGGAAGACGGAGATAAATTTTTACAATTTGAAGGGAACAGGGGGAAACATCTGAGTTATCCTTTACTGGAAAATGACGAAGTGAATATTCACCGAACACCGATTTTAAGTTGGAAGCTTAGAATCCATGAGATACCTATAGGCGGAAATGAGGATGATGGAGATAAAAATGATGTAGCTGCAAGTGTGTACATCGCGTTTGATCTGGGTAGAGTATTATTTAAAAAAGTACCCAAAACAATTAGATATACCTGGAGCTCTACACTCCCTGTTGGTACAGAACTTTCAAAATTTTACGGAAACCAAAAAATTATTGTAATTGGGACTGGGGATAAAAACCTTGGGGAATGGCATACTTTTGAAAGAAATATCGTGGAAGACTATAAAAGACTTTTTGGGGATGAACCACCAAGCAGGCCTCTTGCACTACTTATTTTAAGTGATGGGAATAATACGAAAAGCAGTGTAAAAGCAGACTACGATGATTTTATCTTAAAATCAGTTCAAAAGTGAGTTATCTTTTCGGTAAATTGAATGCTTAAAGAAATTCCGGCTTTTACTAAATGAAAAAAATTCTTCGGCTGTTTCAGCCATTGTTAAAATTAAATATTAAACATCCATTTTTAGTTCTTGGTGTTTGTCTGTTATTAGCTGTAGTTGGTGGGTATTATTCTATTCAGCTAAAGATAGACACAGACATTGCAAATCTTTTACCAAAGAACCACCCGAATGTGTTAGCTCTTGATAAGTTAAAGAATACGGTTGGTGGTGAAACAGAAATGCAGGTGGCTATCAAATCACCCAGTTTTGAAGCTAATAAGAAGTTTGCAGAAGATCTGATTCCAAAAACACTTGAACTGTTTTACCCCAGATACAACGACAAATATTTTAAAAGAGCAGAGTTTCGAAAAGATACAGATATCATCAAGGATAATGCCTTGTATCTGGCCAGTGATGAAGAGCTGGAAGAGATAACGGATTGGCTTCAGGAAGAGATCGATAATGCCAGAGAAGAAGCGAATCCATTTTTTATCGATTTTGAAGAAGACGAGGAAGAAACTTCTGACAATGAGGAGAACAAAGCCGATAGCTTTAAAGAAAGTTATGACGTGTTGGTTCCTTCTGAATATCCGATAAATGAAGACAGTACCATCATGGTATTGAAGTTCTTTCCCACCGGTTCTAAAAGTGACATCCGGTATCTTGAAGACATGTTTGCAAAATACGATTCTCTTCTTACCGCAATGAATCCGGCTTCTTATCATCCTGATATGGAAGTTCAGTTTGGAGGCCGTTTAAAAAGGCACCTTGAGGAACTTACTTCCATCATGAATGACGTTTTAGGAAGCTTTGCTACAGGTATTTCAAGCGTAGTGCTTCTGGTTATGATGTACTTCTTTATAAAAAAATATATTCACTATCGAAGAGGCAGGGATGAAGATCTAAACCACAGCATTTGGAGTCATGTGATCAGAATGCCGGTTCCGGTGTTGATCATTGGTATTCCTCTCATCATGAGTCTGGTATGGACATTTGGGATCACCTATTTCTATTTGGGAATGCTAAATACAATGACCTCAGTTCTGTTCGTGATATTATTCGGGCTGGGTATCGATTATGGTATCCATTATTACGCCAGATACATAGAATTACGTTCATCCGGACTTTCCGTTGAAGAAGCGATCTTAACTACAAACGATAAAACCGGTGAAGCAATTTTTGTAAGTGCATTTACAACAGCTTCTGCTCTTTACGTTCTGATGTTCGCGGATTTCAGAGGGTTCTCGGAATTCGGCTTTATTTCCGGGACAGGAATTATGCTTGCTCTATTTGCAATGCTCTATGTGCTTCCTTCCTTGTTGGTGATCTTTGAGAAATTTAACTGGGTTTTATTTTCAAAAAAGGAATCAACTTCCAATTCAATGGAAAATAAAAAATACCCGTATGCAAGAACAACGGTTGTGGCAGGTTTGGTCCTGTCAGCAATTGTGGTAGGATTTAGCGGAACTTTAAGTTTTCAATATGATTTCGGAAAGTTAGAACCAACCTATCCGTCTTACGAAAAATTCAGAGAAGTAGCCGGTCAGGTTGGAAGTTCAGATAAAAGAAATCCGGCTTACATCATTGCAGATTCTGATAGTGAAGTTGAAAATTTGGTTGAAGTGTTAAACCAAAAAATGGAAGCTGACACAAGTTCTCCTACAATATTAAGTATTGAAGCACTTCAGGATCGGTTTCCGGCCACGGAAGAAGAGGAAGAGGGAAAACTACAGAAAATCGCCAGAGTCCGGGAATTGTTAGACAATACATTCATCAGAAATAAGGAAGATGAAGACCTCGATAAACTGCGAAGAGCAGCTCAGACAAGAGAGCCATTAACGATCGATCAAATCCCTCCGTACCTCAAGTCAAAATTTATAACCAAAGACGGAGAAGTCGGAAGATTTGTGATCATTTATCCTTCTGTTGGACTTTCTGACGGAAAGAAATCCATCGCTTTTAAGGACGATATCGGATCAGTAACTCTGGACAATGGGAAAACATATTATGCAGCCAGTACATCTATAGTTGCAGCTTCCATGCTTGATCTTATGCGGACAGAAAGTCCGTATATGGTTGGAGCAACGTTCATTATCATTTACTTGTTTATGATCTTTACCTTCCGTTCGTTCAGGTGGTCGGTAATTTCCATGTTACCCCTTGTGGTAGGTTTACTTTGGCTGTTCGGAATCATGATGATATTCGATCTGCAATTTAATTTTTATAACCTGGTGGTTCTCCCAGCCATTTTGGGAATTGGAGAAGACAGTGGAGTTCATCTGGCTCACAGATATCGGGATGAAGGCAAAAATTCCATGTGGGCAGTACTTTCCAGCACAGGTCAGCATATTTCGATGGGATCTATAACTACCATGCTTGGTTTTGCAGGATTGATATTTACAAGTCACCCGGGATTACAATCTTTGGGCGTTATGGCAGTGATCGGAATTGGAATGACATTATTGACTTCATTGACCTTTTTGCCGGCTTTAATTCAATGGCTGGAAGATAAAGACTGGATCAGATACTGATTTTGAGAATACTTTGATATGAAGATCGTCAAAATAAATTCTGATGATATTCTTGATTGGAACTCATTTCATGAAGTCTTCTCGAGCAAGTTTGGATTCCCAAGTTTTTACGGTAGAAATATGGACGCCTGGATCGATTGTATGGAATCATTAGATTCCCCTGAAGATGGAATGACAACAATTCATGTTGAGCCCGGAGAAACTTTGATACTGGAATTGAATAATGTTACATCATTAGCCAAAAGAAATAAAGAGATTTATGAAGCTATTGTCGAGTGCTCTGCCTTTGTCAATCACAGAAGAATCGAAGTTGGAGAGCCTCCGGTTCTTACATTGTCTTTTCACAGAAAAAATGTCTAAAAATCTACTTTGAGTTTTAAAATAAGTTCATCAAAATGATCGATACCCATTCACATATCTATTTGAAAGACTTTGATGAGGATAGAGAGGAAGTTTATAAAAGAGCGGTTGAAGCTGGAATTAAAACTATTCTGATGCCTGCAATAGATTTTGGCTCTTTGAAACAAATGGATTCGCTGAGTTTTGAAGGAATCGAATTTCATAAAATGGCCGGACTTCATCCCTGTGATGTAGAAGAGTTAGAGGATGGTTTTGAAAATAGATTGTTAGAATTGTGTTCCGATGATGAAATTATCGGAGTAGGTGAAACGGGTCTGGATTACTACTGGAGTAAGGATCATATTACAGAGCAGAAGTTAAGTTTACATGCTCATTGCAGGATTGCTAAGAAAATTAACAAACCAATTATACTTCACAACCGTGAAAGTACAGATGATCTTCTACATATCATCGAACAGGAACAAGATGGTTCTCTAAAAGGAATCTGGCATTGTTTTAACGGTACTGTGGAAGAAGGAAAGCGAGCTATCGACCTGGGATTCCACTTGGGAATAGGAGGCGTTGTTACCTTCAAGAATGGGGGAGTAGATAAAACAGTGGCGGAGCTTCCATTAGAAAAAATGGTTTTAGAAACAGATGCTCCGTATTTATCGCCTACTCCGAAGAGGGGAAAACGAAATGAACCTGCTTTCATGAAATACACGGCCGAGAAATTAGCTGATATTTTTGGGATCAGTGTTAAAGAAGTAATTGAAGAGACCACCCAAAATGCAAAAGGGTTGTTTAGCTTGAGCTGATTTAAATTAAAATGAGATCATTTTTTTTAATAATAAAATTCTGTTTACAGAATTATCAATTCTCTCTTCAGTGATGTCTCCATTCTCCACTAATTCCTCAATAGTACTTATTGCATCTGCCAGATCTATTTGTTCTTTAAGAAGGTTATTTCCGTAACAGAACACATCTATTCCTGCTTCTAATCCAAGTTTCAGTGATTCTTTCATACCATAATGATCAGAAATTGCTCTCATCTGCATATCATCTGAGATTACAACGCCATCAAAGCCAAGTTTATCCCTCAGCAAATCCTGAATGGTTTTTTTGGAAAGTGTTGCCGGGTATTCAGTATCAAAATTACCATTGAAAATATGTGAGGTCATTATCACAGGACAAAGATCTTTTTGAATCATATATTTGTATGGCTCAAGTTCGTCACTTTCCCAGGTATCAGTCACATCCACAAAACCGGCATGTGTATCGCCTGCTGCGCTTCCATGTCCCGGAAAATGTTTACAAGCTGTAAGCACATCATTTTCCTGATGTCCCCGAACATAAGCTTCCGCATGTTTATTAACTTCTGATGAAGTCGATCCAAAGCAACGTTCCCTTTTTGCAATGATGGAACTGTCAGCATTTAAAGCCAGATCCACACAAGGAGCGAAATTGATATTGATGCCGTGTTGTTTCAGAACTTCAGAGATCAATAATCCTTCTTGCTGCGTAACAGTCGTGTCATCTATGTTTCCCAGTTCCTGATGAGACTTGGTTACCGGAAAACCATATTCGGGCTTTAATCTGTTTATGAGTCCGCCTTCCTGATCAATACCAATAAATAAGGGTGTTTCTGAAGTTTCCTGCAGTTGAGAAGTTAATTTTTTCAGCTGTTCAGGTGATTTGATATTATGAACCGGTTTATTGAACACCATATCTTTATCAAAAAGAATGACGCCACCGGGCTTAATATTTTTGATCAATTTCGAGATTTCTGAGTCAGGATTGCATTCATTTCCATGAAATCCGATCAGGAATAATTGAGCAATTTTTTCTTTCAGAGATAAGTCTTTTATTACAGGCTTATTAACCTTCATTGTGTTCGTAAAATCAATTTAATAATTAGTTACAGAAGTTCAACTTCAGATGGTTTAACTTCAACCCGATTTGAAAATAAAATGTAATAAAAAGCTATATATGAATATCAAAAGTCCGTTGGTTTTTTTAACGCTCCTGTTTCTCTTTGGAGTTGCTTGTGCTCAGAACCAAAAACAAACCGAATCAATCAAAACAGGCATTGAAGTCCTCAAAAGCAATAATTTTGATGTGCTGAATGGTAAGAAAGTAGGACTCATAACTAATGCCACAGGGCTGAGTTCTTCATTAAAGCCAACTATCGATATTCTCTTCGAGGCAGAGAACATTGAACTTGTTGCTTTGTACGGTCCGGAACACGGAGCGCGCGGAGAGATTGCGGCAGGAGACAAGGTTGATGATTATGTAGACCCTGTAACTCAGGTTCCTGTGTATTCTCTGTATGGAAAAACCAGAAAGCCGACCAAAGAAATGCTGGAAGGTGTGGAAGTGCTTGTATATGATATTCAGGATATTGGAGTCAGATCTTATACTTACATCAGTACAATGGGTTTAGCTATGGAAGCTGCTGCGGAACATGATATCGAATTTGTAGTTCTGGATCGGCCAAACCCTCTTGGTGGAAACAAGATAGAAGGAAATATCGCTGAGGAAGGTTATTTCTCTTTTGTGAGTCAATATCCGATTCCTTATGTGTATGGAATGACGCCGGGTGAAGTTGCAATTATGATCAACGAAGAAGGATGGCTTGGAGAAGGGAAAAAAGCAGATCTTACCGTTGTGGAAATGGAAGGATGGCACCGCTCTATGACTTTCGAAGAAACGGGCTTACAGTGGGTACCGACATCGCCTCATATTCCGCATGCAAATTCAGCATATTTTTATGTTTCTACAGGAATAATGGGAGAATTGGGAGTTTTCTCTGAAGGAGTTGGGTACACACTTCCGTTTCAGGTTTTTGCAGCAGAATGGATTGATGAAAGAAAGCTTGCAGAAAATATGAACGCGCTCAATATTCCTGGTGTAGAATTTCGCCCGATCGTTTTCAAACCATTTTATGGAAGAGATCAGGGTAAAACCTTGCACGGAGTACAGATCCATTTTTCAGATTACACACAAGCGCATTTAATGAGTTTACAATACTATTTTATGCAGATTCATAAGCAAATGTATCCTGAAATAGACATCTTTGAAGAAGGAAAGAATCGTTGGTCAATGTTTGACAAGGTTTCCGGTACTAATGAAATAAGAAACAGGTTTAAAGAATCATATAAAGTTTCTGATATTCAGGAATATCTAAATAAAGACGTAGAGTCATTCAGAAAAAAATCATCTCAATATTATCTATACAAGTAAATCAATGAAGCAGATCGGGCTACTTTTCTTAAGTTTTATTTTTATAAATGCTGTTACAGTAGGACAGGATATGGAAGAATCGCAGAATGATTCTCTATATCTCAATATTGTAATTCCTGAACAGGATACTGTTGTGTACTCTTTTTCGAGATACAGAGTTGCTGCTAACACTAATCCGGGTGCAACGGCATACATCAATGGAAGAAGAGCGAAAGTGTATTCCTCCGGTGCTTTTATTGCGATGATCGAACATGACAGTGATACAACAGATATTATTTTCAGAGTAGAAATGGGTGGGGAAAGTCTTTCAGACACTATGATGTTGGTTCAACCGGAACCCAAAAAACCTGATCTGAGTAAAAATATAATATCAGAATTAATGGTTGAGCCGGGCAGTGATACCTGGCTTGAACCCGGAGAAGCATTACATGTTCAATTTCAAGGTAAACCCGGAGAAGATGCTTATTTCAACATAAACGGATTTACTGATAACATTAAGATGAAAGAAGTGTCTCCAAAATTGGTTGGAGGTAAAGAAGGTGTTTACAGAGGAACTTATTATGTGAGGGAAGGAGACGCGGTCAAAGATGCTGCTATAACCTTCAAAATTAAAAAGGGATTACTCGGTTATCACAAAAGAGTAAGTACTTTTAAGGTAAGTTTCTTGCCGGAACCAATTGTCGGAGTTGTTAGTACCGATGATGCTTATCTGAATGTAGGATTGGGAACCGATCGATTGGGCGGTACAAAATATGGAACCATCCCAGAGGGCGTTAAGCTTAATATTACCGGAATGCAGCAGGGCATGTATAAAGTACGACTTTCAGAAAGTCTGGATGCATGGATTCCAAGACGTTTTGTTGAACTAACGGATGAAGAGCTGGAACCTGTTTCTTCTCTAACGGGCAATATTCGGGTATCAGGGAATGCACGACATGATCTGATAAGAGTTACACTTTCAGAAAAATTACCTTATATAACTACTCAGGAGATCGACCCTAATAAGATCATTGTAGATATCTTTGGAGCTACTTCTAATACAAACTGGAAGATCAAATATCTTACTTCTGAAGGCATTGAAAGTGTTGACTGGGAACAAGTTGAAAATGACAGGTTCCGCTTAACGATCAAACTAAAAAACACGCAAAACTGGGGCTATTCCATTGATTACGGCTGGGGAGCCATCATGGATATCAGAATTAAAAGACCTCCGACTCTTACAAGTGTTTTAAAGCCATTAACAGGAAGAGTAATTGCGGTAGATGCAGGACATGGTGGAAGCAATAACGGTTCATTGGGAGCAGCGGGTTATCAGGAAAAGGACGTAACTCTACAAATTTCTGAGTTGTTGAAGGCCCAGCTTGAAGAAGCCGGTGCCGAAGTTATAATGACAAGAACAGATGATAGTTATGTTTACATGTCAGAGAGAAGAGAAATGACGATTGAAACAAGAGCTGATCTTTTGGTAAGTATCCACACTAATTCAATAGGTTATGGCAGTGATCCTTTGGAAATAAAAGGAACAGGTTCGTTTTATAAGCACATTGCGTTTAAGCCTTTAGCTGAGATCATGTACGGCAGAATGACATCTCTGGGATTAGATGACTATGGATTAACCGGTAGCTTCAATTTTTCTTTAAACGCTCCGATAGAGTTTCCGAATGTGCTGGTTGAAACGGCATTTATATCAAATCCTGAAGAAGAGATCTTGCTTACAGATTCTGATTTTCAGCATAAGATAGCTGAGCAGATCGTTGCAGGTTTAGAGCAGTTTTATCTGGAACACTCTTTTATTGAGTCAGTGTCAGAAATGCCGGAAAAGTAAGGACATTATTAAACCCTGTAGGGATAATTCACTTATAAAAAATTGACTTGTTTATAATTCTGTCTATTACAGAAAAAGCCTCCAACTACACCGACCTTTAGATTATTTCCACTAGCTCCATCACCCCGCTTTCAGCGAAATGATGGATAGCTACTTCTCAGTCTGTCGGATTTTGGTTGTCGAGATAAGAACAAGACCTCGGAGTTCGTGCCAATAATTCTAAATGGCGGATTTGATTGTATTTTTTTGATGCTAATTATATCATATCAGAACCTTTTTGATAAACACAAAATCACATTAATAGGCCATCTTTGTAGATGTTTTATAATTCGTTTACAAAATTTCTTTATACCAACATCAATAGTGCAAGCAGGTCATCCCGAATTTATTTCGGGATCTTACGTAAAGATTTTTAGTCTGTTCTTGTTTACCATCCTCTTAAGGTATCATACCAATCTTCTAACTTTGGATTGTTTTGCTTTACCAGATTCCATTTCCACTGTTTATGCCAATTCTTTAGCTGCTTCTCCCTTGCTATAGCATCACTTATATTATCGTATTCTTCCGCATATATAAGAATGGTTAGCTTATACTTTGAAGTAAATAAAGAGCCTTCTCCCAATTTATGTTTCCACACTCGTAAATGTATGTTATTGTTGACTCCGATATAAATCGTAGTTCTTCGATAGTTAGTAAGAAAGTACACATAGCCTTTGTTCATAGGAAGTAAGACTGTTTCAAGAGCAATTCCTTACAAAGATCCCGAAACAAGTTCGGGATGACCCTATATATAAAATCCCGTAGGGGGAATTCATGAATTCCCCCTACGGGATTTGTTTGTGGTAACAGGGACAATTCATGAACTGTCCCTGCCGAATTGATCGTTCTAAATTGTTATTTCAACAAAGTCATCTGCTTGGATATCATACCGAAATCTGTTCTCAGCTGGTAGATATAGATTCCACTGGAAAGGTTGGAAGCATCAAACTGAACAGAATGGAACCCTTGAGACTTAGATCCTGAGAAAACAGTAACTACTTTTCTTCCCAACATGTCATATACAGTTATATTTACCTTGCTTTGCTGAGGTAATCCAAAAGTAATGTTAGTACTTGGGTTAAAAGGATTCGGGTAATTCTGGTTCAATTCTACGTTGGATGGAATATCCGCAAGAAGTTCTTCTTCGTTAGAAGTTGCCAGACCCATTTCAACGGCTCTGAGGTCATCAAAAATAATAAATCCGGTAGACGGTTGTCCTGGCGTATAAGTTAGCTGATAGCTGTCCAGATACAATGTGCCATTCAGCGTTCCATTACCATTTACCCATGGAACTACTTCATCATTAGCCATGTCCCAGGAAATTAATTTCCAGCCTAGCCAGTCAACGGTATACCATTCACTGGCTTCCAGTTCTCCGTTTCCATCGCGAACTACATATCGGAATTTATTACCATTTCCATCTCCGAACACATATGATTGAAGAATTCTGGAATTACTGAATTTAGGGGTTGTTGTTTGTCCTCTGTATTCCCGGATAAGGTGTTCAGAATCAGAAGTTCTCCAGCCATAATTTATCCGCAGAGATTGATTACTGTTCGTAAGCAGGTTTACGATATCTGTTTCAATTTGCAAATTGGTTTCTTCAGCAACAATTCCGGATGTACTTCCCGAAGCTGTTGGAGACCACCATGCACCTGCTCCACCCGAAATTTCATTTCTGGTCAAACCTTCCATTTTATCAACGTCAACCTGATTGCTAATTTCCTGATCTGTAGTTGGGAATGTTCTGTTAATATCAGAACCAAGAGCGTTGCCAACGGTATCACTTATCGATCCATTTAGTGTTAGTATATAATTTGTACTCTCATCCAATCTTTGAGAAGGGAAGAAATTGATTACGCTTTTTCCTAATACTTCATAGTATTTTACTGTTCCGGGAACAGAATATGTTCCTTTTTTGATCTCAATACTGGAGCTCAAATTAGAAGTATCCAGGAACTCATTAAAAGTTGCTGAAGCTATTGGCTTAAGCTCGTTAAACTGAGTATTTGTTGGTCTTATATCAGAAACGATCGGAGATTGGATATCAGCATTTCCGGTTTCGATATTAAGCACGAAAGAATCTCCGCCTACACCATCACTATTTCCATCCAATTGATGCATATACGAAGACTGATCGATAGCTGTAGAATCTATTTTCAATACATAGTTACTTTCAAATTCAAGTTCATTAGTGATGATCTCAAGTCTTGAATCATCTTTCCAGACTAATCTGATACTATCAGCCGGGGTAAATGAAAGGGCATCTTCTACCGTAGATTTAACCATTTTTCTACTAAACTGAAGTACGAGATTTTCTCCGGGATTAACTAAAAGCGTGTCTGTTACATCAAGTTCGGTGATAGAAGGAGGGGTAGCTGAAACCAAGCTAACATCATGAAAGGTAAAATCATCTGTAAGAACATCTACAGTAGCAGTATCAGAATAAAAACCGTCTGCACTAACAATCACTTGTTGACTACCGTTTGTAATCTCTTCCAAATAGTAGAATCCATTTTTAAGTTCTTCAGGATCAGAAGAATACTGATTAAACAAAGACTCAAAAGTATCGGTGGTATAGTCCTGACCATCAATTGAAATGGTTGCTCCATTAAGCGCTTCTCCGTCATCAGCGTCAGATATAACTCCGGTAGTAATTCCAACTACAGGTTGTTGATCTCTAACTCCAAAATACTCAAGGAAACTCCAGAATGCAGCCTGTGCCTCTAGTCGTTTATATTCGGTATTTAAATTTCTTTTTTGCTGAAAAGGAACAGTATGAAAACCACCTTCACTTAGTAGTGAAGCCATATTTGTAGTTCTGTTCACAAATAAATAAGGAAATTTGTTGGAGTGATTTGTCACACTACCTCCCAAATAAAAATTCCGGTCTGCAAAATTACCAATGGTAGGGATTCTCATCGCATCAGTAAGTTCTACAATCAGTGCATCTCCGTAAGCCTTGCCACCATTTGGGGATTTTTCTACTGTACTTCCATTTGATCTCCATCCTCCATAAAGGGTAAGTGTGTAATTATTCGTGACGTTTGGAGCATTACTATGAATAGAGTAATAAAAATCAGCTCCGGTAGCATTTGCAAGATCATCTCTTTGTCCCAACGGAACTTGCTGAGAATCATTTGTTCTTGCAATATATACAGTATCAATGTCAGTTTGAGTAAGTAACATTTCCTGAAGAGCTAATCCAATTCTAAGCACTTTTTCAGCTTCTGAATACCCGTAAAGTCCTTGGTTTTCTGTTTCACTATGTCCGGGATCTATAAAGATGGAAACCCCTTCAAGACCTGTAATTTGTTGTGCTTGTGTTGATGTAGAAAAGCTGATTAAAACAATACTCAGCAGGGAATAAAGCGCGAATGATTTCATTATGTGTTTTACTGATCTAAAATTCATGGTTTTTATTTCTCTTAAGCTTATTGCTGAATATTGATGACATAAATAGCACCTTCATTAGGTACATCGAAAGCAATTTTTGATCCATCTGATGACCAGTCAGGATTTTGAGCAATCAGATCAGTCTGATCTGTAAGATTGATTCTATGGTTTCCATCTATACTTAAAGCAAATAAGTCACCTTTGGTAATGTTGTATCCATTATCTTCGCTTACGGAGGCAACAACATATCGGCTGTCCGGCGACCAATCAGGTCGGTTTGCTTTTCCAAGATCCACCAGCTCAGAACCATCCACATTCATCACATACAGGTTACTTCCATACACTTCAAAAGCGAGTTTTTGGCCATCAGGAGAAACTTCCAGATTTAAATAAGTTGCATCCTCAAAAGGAGAAATATTTTCGGTAGAATTAGTCGGGATCATACCTTTTGCAATTTCGTTGCTCTTTAATACATAAAAAGCCTGGCTTGGTTTAGATTTGAATTGATCAGGCATATCTAGCCAGGAATCAAATGTTTCAATTTGGTCGTTTTGAATAAGAACCACTTTCTCCCCGTATTGAGCCCACTTAGGCAGAGCTTCCATTTTAGGGCGAAATTCCGAAACCAATTGAGGGTCTTTACCATCAGTGTGATAAATTACAATTGCATGGTTTCTGCGGCGATTTTGAACAGTATTGAGTCTTGTAAGAATTGACTTTGAATCCAAAGACCAGCTTAAACCATATCCGGCATCTTCATCTGTTAATTGTTTCAAATTTGAGCCATCTGCATTAGCAAGCCAGATTCCGAGGTAACGGTCTGCAGTTACTGCAATAGTATTTCCATCAGGTGACCAAACCGGTGCCTGAAAGTTAATTCCGTCCTGCTTTAATAGGATTTGAGGTTCCCCGACAGGCTGGGGTTGAGCTTGTACTTTAAAACCTGCAAATGCAGCAATTAAAAGTAAAAACGCCAATGATGTATATTTCTTGAATCTCATAGTTAAATAGTTTTGTTGTATGCTCTTAATGTATAATTACGAAGTTTATTTTAGTTCCTTTTTTACGAGGTAGTCGGTTTCTCTTTTTTCTTACCAAAGTCGTTTTCAATTTTTATAAATGGGGTTACAATTAGTATTGGGATTGCTGATACCAATACCCAGATGAAGAATTTTTCATAACCAACAGCTTCCTGTATAAAACCACTTATGGAACCCGGAATTGACATTCCAAATGCCATCAAAGCTGTTCCGAAGGCATAGTGAGCAGTTTTGTAACTACCTCTGGCAATATAGATCAGGTACATAAGGAATGCAGCAAACCCAAATCCATAGCCAAATTTTTCAAGTGCTACTAAACTGCTTATTGTTAGGTATGATTCTGGTTGATAATGTGCTAAAAACCAGTAGGCAGCATTGGGCAAATTCATAGAAATGATCATCGGCCATAGCCACTTTTTTAAGCCATGTCTGGAAATTACAATACCACCTAAAATTCCACCTAAAGTAAGCGCGATCAATCCAAAAGTTCCATTGATCACACCAACTTCGGTTACAGTAAGTCCTAGTCCGCCAAGCTCTTTGGCATCCAATAGAAACGGCGCTGCAAGTTTTACCAGTTGCCCTTCCCCAAAGCGGTAAAGCATAACAAAAAGAATTGCTAAAAGAATTTGGTCCTTCTTAAAGAAATCCACAAAAGTTTCTAGAACTGCTTTAAACGGATTTTCACCTTCGTTACGAACCGGATAATCTCCCGCAGGCTTTGGTAGCATAAATCCATGGTAAGCCGACATAACAAAAAGAAGCAGGGCTACTATACCCAAAATAGAAACCCATGAAAATGCTACGCTACCGGATGATGTTGCAATAATACCGGCAAGTACTACAAATAAACCTTCGCCGCTTATCATTGCCAGACGGAAAAATGTAGACCTGATACCCACAAAGAACGATTGATCTTCTTCATCCAGAGCCAGCATATAGAAACCGTCAGCTGCTATATCATGAGTAGAGGAGCAAAAAGCAACGATGAACAGGAAGATCAGTGAACCTTGAAAGAAAAAGGGAGTATTTAAAGTAATTGCAGCGCCCGCAAAAGAAACACCTATCAAGCCCTGCATCAGGTAAGTCCACCATCTTTTTGTTTTGAAAATGTCAATAAAAGGACTCCAGGCGGGTTTAAAAGCCCATGGAAGAGAAAGTAAACTGGTATACAAAGCAATTTGAGAGTTTTCAATCCCAAGATCTTTATACATGATCACAGAAACAGTAACTACCATCACATAAGGAATTCCTTGTGTGTAATAAAGAGTCGGAATCCAAGACCAGGGATTCTTCTTAAAAGTGGCAATAAAACTCATAAACGGATTCCTTCTATTTTATTAATGTTACTTTCTGAATATCGGTAAAACTTCCCGAACTGTTTTCTGCTTTTACTTTTATTAAATAAACTCCATTTGTACCGTAGATGGCTTCCCAAAGGTTAGAGCAAGTATCTGAGAAGTTTTTAGATTTTAGCTCAAATTCTTTAACAATAGAGCACATTTTAATCCAATTATTTGTTAGTATTGGATAAATAGATTTAGAAAAATTCATTGAGTTAGAATGATCGATAAAAACGATACGAATAAACATCTTTACGAGATAATTACTGAAGACCTTATTGAGAAAATTCTTGATGATCATTTTGGAAAAAGTGGAAGGTTACCTAATTATTTACAACTCACCGAGATGTATGATGTAAGTATGTCCACAATCAAAAAGGCAATGCAGTTGCTTAATGATAAAGGATATCTGGTTAGTAGAGTTGGAAAAGGTACATTCATAAATAAAAAACATTTAAAGTTTAATGAGGAACAAAGACAACCTGCCAACAAGATCGTTTTTGCACTTATTAATTATAATGACGCTAATTTTTTTGACATCCTTACCGAAGTGGAAAAACTGACCAAAAAACTTGGAAAGGAATTGGAAGTTCATGTTTCTGATACCATCAATGCTCATGAGGAACTAATTTCTAAGCTTGTTTCAAACAAGGAGGTTGATGGTTTAATACTGGGAACTTCCAGAAAATCTGTATTCGGGGTAAAGTTATACAACAAGATCCTGAAACAGATTCCCGCTTTTTTTTGCCATGATATTTATGATTCAAATGTTCCAATAGTTACCATAGATAATTATAAAGTTGGTCGGTTAGCTGCACTTGAATTGTTGAAGAAATCCGAAAAAAAGATTTGCATCGTTTTGGATGAAAACGGATACAAATCTGATGATTTAAAACTGGAAGGTTTTTTGGATGAACTCGAAGAACAAGGAGCGAGTGGACGCTGTGTTGTTATTCGAAATTCCTTCAAAAATAAAGGTTCCACATATGAAGATGGATATAACATCGGAATAGTCTTAGACCTTGTGAACTCAGAAATCGATGCCATTTTTGCTTCTAACGACGAAGTAGCCAGGGGTTTTAAAAATGCTCTTATTGAAAAAGGATATAAGTTTCCCCAGGATATTTCTATTCTTGGTTTTGGTAATGTAAAACAAACCCAGGAGCATGATGCTTCCCTAAATACAATTGGTATTGACTCAAAAGAACTGGGAAAAGTTCTTTTTAAAAATTTCAAAATTATATTTGAGGAAAGTGAGTACAAAGTGCCTTCTAAAGTTTTAATTGAGCCCAAATTGATTAACCGTTAAAAAGAACTGCTTAATCCAGTTCTTTCCATCTTACGAAAGCTTCCATTGCTTCGTATTCTGCAAGTCCCAGTTTGTCGTAAAGTTGAGCTGTAGTTTTTGTTCTGTCATCAGCTCTTTGCCAAAATTCCCTTTTATCTGTTCCGGGGAATAAGGGTCTGTCTTTTTGGGATTGATGCTTGAATATTCCCGTTCTTTTCCGGTCAGTTTCTTCCGGACTTAAAGGAACGGCCATTTCAATTTCTTCAATTCCCCATTCCTGCCATGCACCTCTGTATAGCCAGATCCAACAATCTTTCATCCAAGATTCGTTTTTTAATTCTCTTAACGAATCAAATACGGCATTTAAACAAACCCGGTGAGTTCCATGAGGATCAGACAGATCTCCTGCAGCATAAATCTGATGTGGTTTGATCTCGGAAATCAGATCTTTTGTAATTCTTATATCTTCAGGGCCAATAGGGTTTTTCCGTACTTTCCCGGTTTCATAAAAAGGGAGATCCAGAAAATGAATGTGCTCATCAGGTAAACCTACATAACGGGCAGTTGCTTTTGCTTCACCTCGTCTGATCATGCCTTTGATTGTCATCACACTCTCGGAATCAACTTGACCGGGCTGTTTGTTTTCGATGGAAGTTCTTACTTCTTCATAGAGCTTACTGATTTTATCAGAGCCTGAGCCAAATTTATTATGATAATCCATTACAAAATCAGCAAACCGTAATGCTTCGTCATCAAAAACCGCAATATTTCCGGATGTCTGATAAGCTACATGAACTTCATGACCTTGATCTGCAAGACGTATAAAAGTTCCACCCATCGATATAATATCATCATCAGGATGAGGGCTAAAAATTAATACTCTTTTTGGAAATGGTGATTTTCGTTCCGGTCTGTAGGTGTCATCTTCATTTGGCTTCCCACCCGGCCAGCCTGTAATAGTATGCTGTACTTCGTTAAAAATTCTAATATTTACATTATAAGCACTTCCTATAGCAGTAAGAACATCATTCATGCCATGTTCACTATAATCTTCTTCACGAAGCTTCAGAATTGGTTTTTCTAAATAAAGGCTTAACCAAACAACTGCTTTTCTCAGCATGGTACCATCCCAATCAATAGGACCAACAAGCCATGGCGTTTTAACTCTGGTCAATTCAGCTGAGGAAGCTTCATCCAGTATTATTTCTACATTATCATGTTGCTGAAGAAATGTTGCTGGAATATGAGGAGTTTGTTCCCCTTCAACAGTTTTGTGGATAATTGAGGCTTTTGACTCCCCCCAAGCCATCAAAAAGATTTTATCGGCATTCATGATCGTTCCAACACCCATTGTAATGGCTCGTTTTGGAACATTTTCAACACCAAAAAAGCCGCTGGCAGCATCTAAAATGGTAAGGCTGTCTAAAGCAATTAATCTTGTTTTAGATGTGATTGCCGAACCCGGTTCGTTAAAACCAACATGACCGGTACGACCAATTCCAAGAACCTGGATATCAAGCCCGCCCAGATTGTTGATCTTTTCTTCGTAGTCCTGACAAAAAGTGTAAATATCTTCTCTTTCTAATGTGCCGTCAGGGATATGCACATTTTCAGGTTTGATATCAATATGATTGAATAAATATTCTTTCATGAAATACACATAGCTATGGATAGAATCAGGATCCATAGGGTAGTATTCATCAAGGTTAAAGGTTACCACATTTTTAAAACTCAAGCCTTCTTCACGATGTAATCTTACCAACTCATCATAGACCTGCGTTGGTGTTGAACCGGTAGCTAGACCTAAAACAGCTTGCTCACCATTTTTAGATTTTTCTTTAATGAGATCTGCAATTTGATGCGCTACATGAATGGAAGCATCTTTTGCATTCGAAAAAATCGAAGTTGGTATCTTTTCAAATTTCTGTGACTCAGGATTCGTACTAAATTGAGACATTTCTATTTTTAGAATTAATTTTATTAGGGCATTTTCTGCCACTTTTAGACGGAGCAGGAATAATAACGCTAAGTCTGTTCAAAGTCACATTGAGAACATTGTGACCTTTCAAAATTTTTACCAGGTTGGGTTATTAATGATTTATCAGGGAATCCACTCTCTGGGTCTCTTGAATGATCAGATTAGGATTCTCCCATGGGATAAAATGATTGATATCTCTAATGACTAAATTAGGTTCTGTATCAGTAAGCACTCTTTCTCCAAATAAGGCGTTTTCATAAGGAACAAGGTTGTCATTTTTTCCTTGTATGATGGAAGTTGGTTGGGTAATCTTATTCCAGTGAGGCTCCATTTTTTTAAGTTCCTCTTTTAAAGCCAGGATTTCCTCATTTGTTGAATAAAGCATGTCAGGTAAAATCCATGAAAGTATTTTATAGTGTACAGGAATTTGAAACCACTTCGTTTTTTCAAGCTCAGGATCAATGGAGGCTGCTACAAAAATAAGCCCGTCAACTTTGTCAGGATAATCAATTGCCATTTTTGCAATTACCGGACCTCCATAAGAATGACCTACCAGAATGGAGGAAGAACCCTCGACTTCAAGCACGCTGTTAATCAGCATAGCTTGTTGTTGTAAAGAGCGTTCAGGCATTCCACTCTCGGATTTCCCGAATCCCGGTCTGTCTACAGATACAAGTCTGAAATTGTTCAGTAAATCCGCGTGACGCATAAAGCCCAGAAAGTTATCCCAGGAACCGGGTGATCCATGAACAAAAAGAACAGTTGGGTTGGATGTATCACCGATTGCTACGTAATGAATTGTTCTATCATCAACCATGATAAAATTTTCTTTTGGGCTATAGTGCAAATCCGCAAAAGCATTCTCAATAGCCTCTTCATTCAACGAAAAGTCGAGATTATGAATATAAATCAACCCTATAACAATAAGAACTCCGAAGGATATAGTTATCCATTTTATAAATTTCAGAATTTTTTTCATCAAACATTTATTTAAACTCTCAATGTATAATGTAAGCATCAACGAAAGAGGAAGAGTTAAGATTACATAAACAATCTTATTTTAATAAAGAGATAAATTCGATGAATAACTCAGTAGATATATTAATATCTTTAAGGCTTCAAATCATTCAGAAAATTTTAAGCTGACTACCATAATTTGAAAAAAGAATCTAAAAGAGCTAAACCCGGATTTTGGGACAGGGTAGGAATTGGCTTATCTGGAATCTGTGCTATTCATTGTTTATTGGTTCCGGTTATAGTTGCTTTAATACCTTTATGGCCTGCTTTTGAGGAATTTCATGAGTATACGCATTTTATTTTCTTTGTAGCTATAGCGCCTGCAGTATATCTGTCATTGAGACAACGGCATCAATCTCCAAGAATAACCATACTATTACTCACAGGTCTTTTTATAATATTTCTGGCTTGGTATTTCAATGAAATACTGGGTGAATACGGAGAAGCAGGTATTACATTATTAGGTAGCATACTTTTAATAACAGGGCACTGGTTAAACTACAAGTCTAAATCAAAGGTCAGTGTTTAGTTAATCCTTCCGGTAAGCTGTCCAAAACTTTTTGAAGGTCGGCTTCAGTATTTCCGATATTTAATTTTCTACAGAGTATTTGAAGTACATGAAAAGCACATCCCCAGCTAAGTGTAACTCCGGCTCCACCATGACCATAATTATGAACGACTAATTTGTCTGGAGCATTATCCGTTTCTAATCGTAGACCATGCTCTTTATTCCGGACATATCGAAATGAATACTGATATTCTCTTTCTTTAAACTTTGAAAGATCTATCCCAAATGTATTTTTTATGATTTCTGAATTAATAGATTCAATTTTGGTCGGAAACTCATGTGAGAGTTCATCTTCGGAAACCCAATCACCTTTTTTATCCAGAGTTCCTTTAAACCGGCTTCCTCCGAGAACCCAATCATTTTTACGGGGATAGCAGTACACATCGAAAGGAGTCTTAAAAGAGTCCGCATATATATCAGATCCGGGACTAAAATTATAAGACACAGTATTTCCTGATGGTGATTTTAAATCCACGGTGTTGCTAACCTTTAATAAGTGTCCTTTTAAAATTAATGGTTTGCTGTCTTCTTCTTTCAATAGAGCTGAACCAAGACCGGAACAATTGATTATGATGTCTTCGTTGATTGAGACATATGAATTAAGATTAACTGATTGGGATATAAAAGTCCCGTTATTTTGTAAAAAACTACGTACAAGTTGTGGAAAATAAATTGTCCAGTCAGCAAAAAAACAATCAAACTTCCACCCACTTTTTAATGGTATATCCGGATGTTCCGGTGTCCAGTTCAAATCTGATAAAGCTTTATAGCCTGGTATGGAACGAGCATAATCGGGTTCAGTATTTTCAAAACCGAAAAGTTCGTAATGTTCATGTATTGTTAATCCGGGAAAAGAGAAGTCATACAGCTTTGAAAAAAGAAGCTGACTCATTTCGAATATTTTGTGTATTTCGGGGTGAGATACAGAGTGAGGAATTACAGAGGCGGAAGGGAACTGACTGCCAAAATAAGGGTTTTTAGCCTTTTTTAAAGGGGGCTCTTTTGTATAAATTGATACTTGAAATCCATTCTGTTGTAACAACACAGCTGTTGTTAAGCCTGAAATTCCCGAACCAATAACTGCGACTCTTTTTTTCATCTTAAGCTTAAAAAAATATAATGCGTTAAGGTAAAGAACTTTGATTACACTATTGTGGTAAATCTGGTGTTTCGGTAACTTCTGATAAGGACAAATCACAGTGATTAGAAAAGAATTTGCTTACCTATTTATATTCTTTACAGCCTTTTTTTCGGGCTGTGAATCTTTATCTCCTAATGATAAAGTTGATGAATACCCGGTTTTTATAGAAAGGTTAAATATTTCAGATATTCAGGTTCTAAACCAAAAATACCATGAAAAGAATAATGACCAGATTTGTTCAACACTTAATGAATATGGTTTAACAGGTTTTAGTCGGGTTCTTTTTCCGAATGATGTAAATCCTTGCTTAAACAGGAATGAAATAAAGCAGGAAGCACCCTTTAGTAATGATCTTTTATCTGTGGCAAAACAAGTGCTGAAAGAAAACGAGGAGTTTACCGGGGTTGAAAGTATAGAGAGTTTAATTTTAGAGGATATCACTCCATTGAATGGTTGTACAATATGTGAAGGGAATATCAATAGTGTCCCATTGCAATGGAAGTTTACCTTTCAGCCTCAAATAGTTAATGGCATTGAAGTAATGGACACTCAAATTTTGGTTTACCTTGATATTAATGGGGTAAACAGAATCTGGGGAAACTGGTATCCTGTCACGGATCCTGGTTTTGTAGACTTTGGATCTGTTGCCGCCATGGATAAAGTTATTGGTATGAAAGTCAGGTACGCAAATTCGAAAAATCAAATTTTTGAGCAGGCAATAACTGAAAAGCACTTATCGGGAGAACCGGAATTGAAATTTGTGGCAATTGAAGTTGATGAAGGTTTGGAAATCCATAAAGCATGGGTGATCAAGCTATTACAGGATGATACTGAAGAAGTGAGATGGAATATTTTTATTAATACGGTAAACGGAGAAATTCTAGACGTTAAATTATTGTAAAAAGAGGCTAATAAATTTTGTACATTAATTTAAGGTTTCAAAAAAAGGTTCGATAAGGGTTTAAAAATAGGTTCAAATAATGAGCAATAGTAAAAAAGTACTAATAGTGGAAGATGATATGATCATTTCACTGGTAGTAGAAAATATGATTAAAGAACTTGGTCATACTGTGGTTGGGAAAGCCGTTTCAGGTGAAGAAGCCATTCTTATTGCTAATCAAGAAAAACCCGATATTCTGCTTATGGATATTCGTCTGAAAGGAGAAATGGATGGTATTGATACAGTGGCAAAGATCAAGGAAACTGTAGATTCACAAGTAATCTATCTAACAGGAAACTCAGACCGTTTAAACTTTGAACGTGCAAAAGATACCGATTTTGCTGACCTGATCGTTAAACCATTTACAATAGGTGACTTGGATAAGTCATTAAAGTTGATTGCTTGATCATAAAAAATCGCATCTTTTTAGTTATACTCTCGTACCGGTTTTAGAAATTAAAAAGGGCGATTATGAGTACTAAATTCAGAAATTTAAAAAATGATCTTAAAGATCTTGAGGATGATTCGGTTTCTCAACTCAATCAGGGTTCTTTAGATAAGAATTCAAACTCCGGTAAACTTTCAAACTATATACTTCTTTTTGCATTTATAGCTACTCTTACTTTCTATGTCGGTTCCAGAATAGATTTTAGCGGTATTGATAATCCGATTGACAGAATTGAGCAAGCAATAAATGAGCCTAATGAAGAACTGTTACAAGGAATGGGAACCTGGATGACAGACATGGGTTACGGGGAACTCAGCAGAGAAGAGCTAATAGATCTCAGAAGGGAAGGGGTGACTGCTACAGAAACTCAAAAATTACATGATATTGGCTATACAGATATTACATTAAATCAACTCGTAGAATTTCAAAATGCAGGAGTGAGCGCAGATTACGCCCGAATGATGAAAGAGCTTGGGTATACTCTGTCTATTGAAGAATTAGCCGAAACAAGAAGAGCGGGTGTTACTGCATATTTTACAAGCAGAATGATGGATTTGGGATATACAAAAGAGGAATTGACCAAAGAAAATCTCATGCGAATGAGTGGAGTGGAAGTGACAGACAGAACAGCAGCCAGACTGATTGAACAAAGAGGTGAAAGACCAACCATCGATGAGTTAGTGAGAGACAGAATCAGTAATCAGTAGCTGTAGGAGTAGTATTAGTATTATTTAATGGAACTTAACAAGCCCTATATCCATTAAAGTATTATCTAACAACAACTAATACTAATTATGAAACTTTTTATATCTACGCTAACACTAGCAGTTTTATTGACATTTTCATCTCATACAAACGCACAAACATCGGCTCCAACTAAAGACAGATCGGGAATTGGACCAAAGATCGGGTACTACAAAGCTCCTGATGCAGATGATGGAACCATGTTCATAGGATTTCAGACCAGAACCCGTGGAGAAGTATTCGGATTCGAATTTGCCGCTGAGTACAGAGGAGAACAAAGTTACTCAACCACAAATGGTGATTTAACCATCAAGCAAATTCCGGTTACTGCTACATTATTAATGCATGTACCTTTAGCTTCTAATTTCCAACCGTATGGTCTTGCCGGTTTAGGGGCTTATTATACTTTTTATGACTACGATGGTGGATTCGTTTCTCCTGGTGATGACGCAGAATTTAATATTGGTTATCATTTGGGATTTGGACTTGATCTTCCTCTTAATGAGAGTGCCGGTTTAAATGTTGATTACAGATATTTATTCTTGGACGATCAGGGAGATGACCTCGACGATACTGAGTTTAGTGGTAATGTTATATCCGCAGGATTAACGTTTTATTTCTAAACTAGAAAAACCTTACTTTACAGATCCGGTATTCAATCAGAGTACCGGATTTTTTTATGCATTTAAATCTAATTATTGGAATGGCAGAGATTATCCTCCCGGAAGTAGAACTGAATATTTACTCACCGAAAGACCCTGTAGAAGCAACAATTGTAGAAAATTATGTTTGCACGGCAGAAAACAGCCCTAATATTGTTCGACATATTACTTTTGATATTTCGGGTACTGACCTGGTTGACAGGATCAGAGTTGGACAATCTGTTGGAGTACTTCCTCCCGGTGAGACTGAAAAAGGACGTCCGCATAAATTGCGTTTATATTCGGTTTCATCTCCCACAAAAGGAGAAGGCGGAAAATCGCATTTGGTTTCCACTACAGTTAAAAGATCTATAGATGAAATAGATGGAAAACTCTATCTGGGAGTTGCTTCAAACTATCTTTCTGACCTGAAGCCGGGTGATAAAGTTCAACTTACAGGGCCAAGTGGTAAAAGATATCTGCTACCGGAAAATGCTCAGGATTTCAATTATGTGTTTTTTGCAACAGGCACAGGTATTGCTCCTTTCAGAGGTATGATCATGGAATTGTTTGAATCAGGCTATAAAGGCGATGTAGCTCTGGTATTTGGTTGCGCCTACAGAACCGATATTCTATATCCTGATTTCATTAAAGAAATGTCTGAGAAGCACTCTAATTTTCATTATTTGAGTTGTGTATCCAGAGAAGACCGACGCAGTGACGGAAGTAAATATTATGTTCAAAGTGTGATCAATGATCATTCTGATACTTTGAACCCAATTCTTGAAAAAGAAAATACGCTAATCTATATCTGTGGAATGAAAGGAATGGAAACGGGTATCTATCAGAATCTGGCTCTTCAAGGGCATTTGGAATATTTGCAGGTTCGTGGTGATCTGGCTGAAGTTCCACCTTCAGAATGGCAATGGGAAGACCTTAAAAAGAATATTAAGCCTTCGTCAAGAACATTCGAAGAAGTATATTAAGTGAAAAGTGAAAAGTGAAAAGTGAAAAGTGAGTATCACTCTAGCTTATTTAAATTTGATACACCACCGGAAACCACAAATTTCATAAAAGTAGCCGGATCTTTTTTGATCGGTTTTACGTGAATTTTATCCACTATATATAGGTTTCCGGAGAAATTGTAAGAATGAGGACAATAGACAGCTACCTCATCTTCAAGTCCAAGATCAGTAAGAGATTCCTGTGTAATAAAACCTAAGCGTTTTACGCCCGGAACTCCGAAATCTACAACAACAGGGGCTGTGAATTTCTTTTTATCTCCAACAAAAGCTTCGGTGAGATCTCTTAATGAGCTGTAAATAATGCTCACCAAAGGGGTTCTGGTAAGTAGTTTTTCGAACAAATGAACAATGGGTTTTGTGAAAGCTCTGGTAAACACAAAACCAATAAGAGTGATGGCTATAAAGCCGGTAATTATTCCTAAGCCGGGAATATTATAATCAAACCAGCTGTAAAACAGATAATTTAGAGATTCATTTGCCCAACCGATGGCTATAGAAACTAAATAAATGGTGGCGCCAACAGGAAACACAATTAGCATACCACGGAAGAAAAAATTGAGAATAGTTTTCATAGCTGTCTGATAAGTTTAAAATCTGAATAAATGTCGTTACTAATTCATGAAAGCACAAAATGTTTATTTCAGCTTTTTGATTCCCAATTTTTCAAATAATTCATTAAACATAAATCTAACATCGAGTGTGAAGCAGATTTTTTTTATCTTCACCATCTTAATTTTCAACCGATTTTTTAATTCAAATTGATGTCCAGTAAGACTTCATCCCAAATACGTCAGGAATTTCTCGATTTTTTTAAAGATAAAGGGCATGCCATAGTCGATAGTGCACCGGTAGCTCCTAAAAATGACCCTACGCTGTTATTTACAAATGCAGGGATGAACCAGTTCAAACCTATATTTCTAGGGGAAGAGAAGACGCTTTCTCATGAAGGGAAAGAATGGAATCGTGCTGCAGATACCCAAAAGTGTATTCGTGTAAGCGGAAAACACAATGACCTGGAAGAGGTAGGATATGATACTTACCATCATACTTTATTTGAGATGTTGGGTAATTGGTCGTTTGGTGACTACTTCAAAAAAGAAGCAATTGGTTGGGCTTGGGAATTATTGGTTGATAAATGGGACTTAAATCCCGATCAATTATACGCTACTGTTTTTGGTGGCGATGATGAAGACGGACTTCCGGTTGATGAAGAGGCAATTGATCTTTGGAAAAGCGAAACTTCTATAAATCATGCTCATATTCTGAAATGTGGCAAGAAAGATAATTTTTGGGAAATGGGAGACACCGGACCATGTGGTCCATGTTCAGAAATTCACATTGATCTCAGATCGGAAGAAGAGCGCAAAAAAGTAGATGGAGCTACTTTAGTAAACGCAGACGATCCACGAGTGATGGAGATCTGGAATCTGGTATTTATTCAATTCAATCGACAATCAGATGGTTCTTTAAAACCTCTTCCTGCTAAGCACGTGGATACCGGAATGGGTTTTGAAAGAGTTTGCGCTGTCCTTCAGGGAAAAACATCTAATTACGATTCAGATATTTTCACTCCGTTATTGGATAAAATTTCAGAACTAGCCGGAACAAAATATTCAAGCTCTGACAGTGAGAAAGATATCGCAATGAGAGTAATTGCAGATCATATTCGTGCAGTAGCATTCTCCATCGCTGACGGTGCTTCTCCCGGGAATGATGGCCGTGGTTATGTTATTCGAAGAATTTTAAGGCGTGCGATCAGATATGGTTGGGATAAACTGGGCTTCAAAGAACCATTTTTCTATAAGTTGGTTGATGTTCTAGCTGATCAATTCAAGGATGTATTTCCGGAAATGCAAGCTCAGAAGGAATACGTGATCAACGTGATCAAATCAGAAGAAAAGAGTTTCTTGAAAACACTTGGGCAGGGAATTCAATTATTTAAAGAAGTCTCAAAAGGCAAAGAAATTATTTCCGGTGACGACGCTTTTAAACTTCATGACACGTACGGATTTCCAATCGATCTGACTCAGCTAATGGCTAGAGAAGAAGAAATCGAAGTTGATGTAGATCGATTTGACGAATTGATGAAAGAACAGAAAGATCGGGCAAGAGCTGCTGGTAAGTTTTCTGTGGACCAGAGTGGGGCTAGTGATTGGGTATTAGTTAATAGTAAAGAAGTCAGCGAAACACTTTTTGTTGGATATGATGAGCTTAAAGTAGAAACAGAATTTACTTCGTTCAGAAAAGAAGGAAAACGTTTTGCTTTCAAGCTTGCTAAGACCCCATTTTATGCAGAGAGCGGAGGTCAAGTAGCTGATACAGGTTTAGTAACAAATGGAAATGAATACATTCATGTTACTGATGTACAAAAAGTAAACGGAGAATTTGTTCATTATACAGAAAACCTACCTGATGATCTGTCCGGAGATTGGATTGCTCAGGTTGATACATCCAGAAGAAAAGAAATTCAGAAACACCATTCTGCTACTCATTTAGTTCATGCAGTATTAAGAGAGGAACTGGGCGATCATGTAGCTCAAAAAGGTTCTTTGGTAGATGATTATCATTTACGATTTGATTTCTCTCACTTTGAAGCGGTTACCGATGAAGAACTCAAAGTGATTGAGCAGAGAGTAAATGAAAAAATTCAGGAAAACATCCCGTTAGATGAACAGAGAAATATTCCTATCGAAGAAGCTAAAGAAATGGGAGCGATGATGCTTTTTGGAGAAAAGTACGGAGATGAAGTTCGTGTTATCACTTTTGATCCTGAATTCTCCAGAGAACTATGTGGTGGAACTCATGTAAAAGCTACCGGTGAGATCGGTTATTTCAGATTTACTCAGGAAACTTCGGTAGCAGCAGGTGTGAGAAGAATTGAAGCTGTGTGCGGTAAAGCAGCAGATCAGATATTGAGGAATGAACAATCACTTTTAAAAGAAATTAAAGGAGTAATTGGACAAAGCACCGATCTGGTAGCTGACATCAAGAAACTTCAGGAAGAAAAGAAAGCTTTAGAAAAAGAACTTTCGGCTCAGAATCTTCAGAACACAGGAGCTAAACTAACTGAATTATTTTCGAATCCGGAATCATTAGACGGAAATATCACTCTTGTAAAAGGAGAAATTCCGGGCGCAGATATGGATGTGTTAAAGCAACTGGGCTACGATGCACTCGAAAAATCTTCTGCAAATACAGTTACTGTATTAGGATCGAAAGATGAAGAAGAAGGAAAAGTATATCTGATGGTATCAGTCACTGACGATCTGATAAAAGAAAAAGGATTGAAGGCAGGAGCCTTAGTTGGACAGCTTGGACGATTAGTAGGCGGTGGTGGTGGTGGACAACCAAGTCTTGCTACTGCAGGCGGGCGACAACCTGAAAAACTCGAAGAAGCTTTATCTAAAGTGAATGAAATCATTTTAAATACCATTTAACACTTGTACTCCAGAGAATTACGAAAACTTCCTAAAATTGAATATATTCAAGCCCATTTTTGAAGGGTTAAGGTTATAAAAAACGAACTATGGCAAAAAAGAAAAGCGGTAACGTTGAATTTGCTCCAAGAGGAATTGGAGATGAAAAATCAGGAGCAGTACAGAAAGGGGTTGATCTTCCGGCTGCTACAAAATCCAAACATAAAGATCTTGGTCTTTCAGCTGCAAAGCTAAAAGCGATGTATGAGCAAATGTATTTGCAGCGTCGTTTTGAAGAAAGAGCAATGCAGCAGTATCAAAAAGGAAAGTTTGGTGGATTTCTTCACCTTTATATTGGTCAGGAAGCGATCTCAACAGGAACAACTTTTGCATTGAATGATGATGACGATATCATTACAGCATATCGTGACCACGGTTGGGGACTTTGCAGAGGAATTACTCCAAGTGAAGGAATGGCTGAACTTTTTGGTAAGGCAACAGGATGTTCCAGAGGTAAAGGTGGTTCAATGCATTTCGCTAAAGCAGAAAATCATTTTTGGGGCGGTTATGGAATCGTTGGTGGACATATCCCAATAGGCGGTGGTCTTGCATTCGCTAATAAGTATGAGCAGAACGGCCGAATTTCTACCTGTTTCTTTGGTGATGGTGCTGTAGATCAGGGAGCACTACACGAAACTTTTAATATTGCTCAACTTTGGAAGCTTCCGGCAATTTTTGTTGTAGAAAACAACGGATATTCTATGGGAACAGCTGCCCGACGTCATACTGTTGCTGATATTGTGGACAGAGCTGATGGTTACGGAATGAAAAGTGCTGTGATCAACGGTATGGATGTGTTCTCTGTGTATGAAAAGATGAAAGAGATCGCTGATGACGTGCGCAAAAACTCAGAACCTTGGTTTGTTGAGATCAGAACGTACAGATACCGTGGACATTCAATGTCTGATCCTCAAAAGTACAGAACTAAAGAGGAACTGGAAGAATATCAGAAGATCGATCCGATCGAAAGACTGAAAACATATATTCTCGAAAATGACATCGCCAAAGAAGCGGCGCTTGAAAAGATCGAAGAAAAAGTAGAGCAGGAAGTATTAGATGCAGTTGAATTTGCAGATAATTCTGACTTCCCGAAAGATGAAGAACTCTACGAGGATATGTTTGTTGAAGACGATCCTTATTTCCATACCTAAAAAGAATTTCAAAGAATAGAATAATGGCTGAATTACAATTTAGAGAAGCAATTAAAGCTGCCATCGATGAAGAAATGGCAAAAGATGAGAAAGTCCTGATAATGGGTGAGGAAGTAGCTGAATATAACGGCGCTTACAAAACAACCGAAGGACTCCTCGACAAATACGGATATAAAAGAGTGATCGATACTCCAATTTCTGAGCTTGGCTTTGCCGGTATCGGAGTGGGAGCTGCAATGAATGGTTTAAGACCAATTGTAGAATTCATGACCTTCAACTTTGCAGTATTAGCAGCAGATCAGATCATAAATCACGCTTCTAAGGTTAAGTATATGACCGGTGGACAAATTGATTGTCCGATCGTATTCAGGGGTCCTAACGCCTCAGCTGGGCAGTTAGGAGCTACACACTCTGTTGCTTACGATTCCATGTACGCTCACTTTCCAGGATTGAAAGTTATTTATACTTCCGAACCAGATGACGCAAAAGGATTGCTTAAATCAGCTATTCGCGATGATAATCCGGTTTTGTTTATGGAATCAGAGCAAATGTACGGCTTGAAAGGAGAAGTATCTGATGAAGAGGATTACATCATTCCGATTGGAAAAGGAAAGATCAAACGGGAAGGCGAACATGTGACTTTAGTAGCTCACGGAAAGATGTATCACTTAGCAGTGCAAGCAGCAAAAGAGCTGGCAAAAGATAATGTAGAATGTGAAATTATTGATCCAAGGACAGTAAAACCTCTGGATCTTCCGCTGATCATTGAATCGATCAAGAAAACAAACAGATGTGTAATTCTGGATGAAGCTCATCCGTTTGGTGGATTAGCCGCTGAAGTTGGATTCTTAATTCAACGCGAAGCTTTTGATTATTTGGATGCACCGGTTCAGCGTGTAACACTTCCTGATGTTTGTGCTCCATTTGCTAAAAATCTATTTGATCTATGGTACCCATCCGTAAAACAGGTAGTAGATGCAGTAAATCAGGTTACCTACAGAAATTAATTAACTTACTAATTCGAAGAAATTATGGCTATTAAGATAGAAATGCCGAAGCTGAGCGACACTATGGAAGAAGGTGTGATCGCTAAATGGAATGTTAAAGAAGGCGACAAAATTTCTGCCGGTGATATCATCGCTGAAGTTGAAACTGATAAAGCCACCATGGATGTGGAAGCTTTTGACGACGGAACGCTTTTAAAGATCATTCCTCAGGAAGGAGATGCAGTTCCTCTAGGTGGACTAATCGCTGTGATCGGTGAAGAAGGTGAAGATATTTCTGATATTCTTGACGGTGTAGGAGGGGGCGGAAGTTCTGAAAGTTCTAAGTCCGAAGATTCAGATAAAAAAGAAGAAAAAGAGTCTGAAGAAAAAGAAGAGGATAAGTCAGAGCAAAAAACAGAATCAAAAGAGACTTCATCCGAATCTGATAAAGGAAGGGTAAAAGCTTCTCCATTAGCTAAGAAGATGGCTGAAGATAAAGGTATTGATCTCACTTCTGTTCAGGGTTCAGGTCCTGATGGCAGAGTTGTTAAAAAAGATATTGAAGATTATAAAGGTGGAAGTAGTTCATCTAAACCATCGAGTTCTTCAACTTCATCTAAATCTTTCGAGAACTTAGAAAGCAAGGAAGTGAAAGTTTCTCAAATGAGAAAAGTGATTGCCCGAAGACTTTCTGAAAGCAAATTCACCAATCCGCATTTTTACGAGACTATAGACATTGATATGAAGGCTGCAATGGCAGCTCGTTCTTCAATGAATGAAGCAAATGATGTAAAGATCAGTTTCAACGATATCGTAGTAAAAGCCTGTGCAATTGCTTTAACTCGCCATCAAGCGATAAACAGTTCATGGCATGACGATGTGATCAAAGAGCACGGAGACGTTCATGTAGCGGTTGCTGTAGCTATTGATGAAGGTTTAATGACTCCTGTTATCACTCATGCCGACAAAAAAGGGCTGTCAGAGATTTCATCCGAAACCAGAGAATTAGCCGGATTGGCAAGAGATCGTAAACTTCAACCTGAACAAATGGAAGGAAGCACTTTCACTATCTCGAATTTGGGAATGTTTGGCATAGAAGAGTTTACAGCTATCATTAATCCTCCAAATGCTTGTATCCTTGCTGTTGGTGCTATCCGCGATGTTCCTGTGGTAGAAAACGGAGCTGTAGTTCCTGGTAAGCGTATGAAGATCACTCTTTCAAGTGATCATAGAATTGTTGATGGAGCCAAAGCAGCTCAATTCTTAAATACAGTTAAGAATTTACTGGAAAACCCATTATCAATGTTGCTCTAGGCGACGGTTATTTTAATTCTGAATTTAAAAGCTCTGATGAAAATCAGGGCTTTTTTTATATCCGTTCATTTAGATATATAACAGGAGATAATTCTGAGCTATCACGATCGAGAATAGTATAAAGTTCGTTAATCTCATCCCAACCCGAATATGGCCTTGTCAGTAGATAATAGCGTCCATTGCTGAAGGTTCTGATACTGCTTTGTACATTCATTTCGCTTCTAAGTCGTTCGGAAAGTTGATCTACTTCTTGCTTAGAAGAAAAAGAACCCAGCTGTATCTGGTAACTAAACATATATTCTGAGACCGTAGTCGGATCATACTTTATAAAAGCATCTTTAAGTAATTCAATATTTTGTATAGTATCCAATCTCCGCAAGGCTGTTGAAATATCATTTATTGAAGCAGTTAGTACTGTGTATGCCTGAAGAGATTTTTCTTCTACAACTGATTCAATGTCATATTCCTGAGCAAGCATTTCTTTAAATGAAATAGCTCCTTGTTCATTTTGGAAGAAAGCCAACTGAATTTGATATTTAAGAGTCTGAGGCCGTTCCTTTCCGTTATTATAGCATTGCTGGACTAATCCAGATATTTGGTTTCCGCCAAGTTTCTCTTCGATAGTATTTTGTAAAGCCATTGTTTCAGAAAATGAGCTACTGCTCGCTGTTCTGGTTGAGAACATGGAGTTATTATACATTATCTCAAATTCGTAACCGGTTTTTTGTTCAGCTTCTTTGGAAAAATCTAAACTGTTAAAAAAGGATTCAAAGCCTCCGACCTGAACTGAATATCTACATCCGTTTTCAAAATTTCCCGCACTGGCATTTCTGATCTCCGGTTTTGAAACAGGGTTTGTTGGGGGAGTGATGGGTGCAGGAATTTCTTCGGTTGCTTGAACACTGGGATTTTCATTCGGCTCATCTTCAGTTTGTTCATCTGTTTCTGCTAAATCATAAGAACTATTTGTTGCTACTGTTTCTTCTTCACTAACTAGAGTTTCATTCGATTCTTCACTTGGTATCAATTCAGTTTCTGTGGCTGACTGTTCAGTAGCTATGGAATCTGCTTTTGCCATTTGTTCCGGACTTGAATAGAATAACCGGAGAACAACTCTTCGGTTTCTGTCCTTGCTTGCAGGATAAGGATTGCCTTGTTCATCAAATTCAACCAAAGGTCTGGAGTCAGCATAACCGGATGCTTTTAAACGTTCCTGTGCAATCCCCATTTCACTGAAATATTTTACAATATTGGATGCTCTTGAGGTAGATAACTCCCAATTCGAATCAAAGTTAGCAGAAGAAATAGGGACGTTATCTGTGTGGCCTTCAACGTCTATTTCAAAATCGTCATAAGATATAATCCTGAAAGCTGCTAAAACACGGTTAAGTATTTCTGATGCTTCGTTTTCCAGAGTTGCACTTCCGGAACTGTAAAGATCGTCGCTTTTAAATCTGATTCGGACATCATTTAGTTCTCTGAATATTTCAAGTTTACCTTGTTCAATTTCAGGAGCCAGCAATCCTTCAAGTTCTTCTTTAATGTTTTCAATGGGTGTAGTGATAAACTCGGTTTCATTCAAAGAAGATTTGAACAATTCAGAAACAGAAAAGGGCTCACCATCATTTAAGTCTGAGAAAGAAAGTAAAATGATCAAAAAACCAAGGAGAATGGTTATAATATCAAGATAACTTACTTGCCAACTGTCGTCATCTTCATTTTCAATTTCCTGCTTAGGATACAGTGAATTTTTAGTGTTATTTGTCTGGTCTAAACTCAATTTCCGCTACCCTAAAATTGTTGGCTCGTTCTATGCATATGAGCTTTGAGTTTGTCGTAGATCTGAAGTGAAGATTTTTGTTGTTGAATCAACAGAATACCTTCCAATATCAGTTTTTCTCTGAAAAATTGAAGAGAAGCAATATTATTCATCTTTTTTGCCATTGGAATAAAGATGAAGTTCCCAATTACTATTCCATAGAGTGTAGTCATCAATGCAGCAGCAAGTCCTGTTAACAGTGAATCCATCTCATTAAAACCGGATAGAATAACAATAAGTCCAAATAGTGTACCCAGCATACCGAAGACAGGAGCTGTTTTACCCATACTCGCTATTATTTGATTGATCTGATGTTGCCGTGTGAATGTTTCCTGAATATTTATTTCTGCTAACTCACGAAGATCTTCAGTTGAATAATTAGTATCTAAAATTGAAAAAAGATACCCCTCAAAACGATTTCCATACTCTTCACTTAATTCAGAAACGGCTTTAATTTTATCGATCCGTATTCTTTTCTGCCATTCTAAAACTTTTTCAATATCCTTTTCAAGTAATTGATCATCTATATTGCTTTGAGAAAAAAGTCGAGTGCTTTCGCGTAATGCTACTATGACTTTTTTAAATGGATAACTGATAAATACGCTTGCTGATATACCTCCAAATACAATGGCTAGGCTGGGAAGGTTCAGAAATTCATATTTAGATGGAATCATATTGTATTGAGCAAACCCAACCACAAGAAGGGCTCCCCATATTAAAATGGATAATGAAACTAAGAAACAAAAAATGTTTAAAAATGATGTGCGCATGTCTTAGTTATGGTTTAATAAATTTTTAAGTGTTTTCATTCTATTAAGCCTTGCCTCTTTAATTCTTCAACAATGGCTGGAGAAGGAGGAATGGGTAAGTTTGCATCCATTTCGAGAGCCCTTCTCCAAAAAGCCACGAAGTTTTCAACAGAACCCAATCCCAAATAAATACTTCCTTTCAAAGCTAACAGATCAGCAGTTTCCTTTACCTGTAAAGCACGGTTTATTAAAAATAGAGCGTCCTGATACTCAGCACTATAAAATTTTTGCTGAGCAAGAATATAAAGTGTAGTAATTCTGTTGGCTTTCGTCTGATAGTCTTTGTAAAGCTCATCTTTATAAACTTGAGTGAGCGAATCCCTTCTTTGTTTTTCGAGATCAATGTCGGGGCTAATTGTCTCAGAACTATCAGTTTGAGCTAAAGTTTCTTCATTTTGATCTGCATTTACAGGTTCATTAACAGGCATATCTTTAGAACTTCCGCAAGAAAATAGCAGTGATGTCGACATCAAGCAGATACCGAGAATGATAGCATTCGATATGTACTGTTTATTGCTGATCTGCTTTACTAGATTTTAAAGATTTCCTAAGTGAGCTGACAAGTTTCTTTTTTGCATCATTATTGGTTTGATGCTCACCGTTTATAGATTCAAGCTCAAGTCGAATCAATTGTTGTTCTCGTTTAGGTCTTCCGGTCAGTATTTTATCAATAGATTCAGGTTCAAGACCAACCAGCGCTTCCAGCAATGTTGAAGTGTCAATTTCTTCAACACCATTTTTGACAACTTCGTCTTCCAATTCCGGGATCTGGTCTATGGTAAAGAATTCTTTTTCTAATATTGTGCCAACCGGTGAACCTGTTGATTTCAATTGCTCAATATATCTTTTCTGCTCGTTCACAGGAAGGTTTTCAAGAATCGGTAAAATGTTCTCCACACCAAAATCTTGCTCATGTACATTATCTCTCACCAAGATTGCTTTTTCAAACAATCCGCTGGAAATTTTACTTTGTTCTTTATAGGAGAGCGTATGCAGGGTAGACATTTTAAGCATGATTTCAGCAGCTCGGGATCTTTCAAATGTGTTTAGGATAGAAGCTGCTTTATCCTCCGGTAAATAATCAATTATGAGTGCAGCACTTACATTATTTTCAGTTTTTATGAGTTCAGTTAACAACTCATCAGATAAGTGTGTAAGAAATTTAAATAGCCCTAGCTTAGCATGCTTTTTGGTTGATTTTTCATCGGTGTTTTCGTCTTCAATAACAGAGTTAAAATACTTTGCAGCTCTATACTTTTCATCGATAGACATTGGAGGTAAATCTCTGATTGCTGCTTTGATAGTCTCCAGTTTTTCTTCGTCAATATGATTTTGCAGTAATTTAAGAGAACTTGAATCTATAGAAGAAACAACTTCAGCTACATTTGAAGGGCCATTTTTTTCATCACTGTCAATCCAAAATTCAAAAACCAAAGAAACTTCTTGTGGATATTTAAAGAAGTTTTCAGACACTAATTCAAATTCAGAAACAATATTCCGGGACTGTTCTTTTGAACTTCCGAAAAAAGAAACATTACTATCCGGGTTTAAACTTCCCTCTAAAGTTATATCACTTTTAAGGTTTTGTCTTTGAGCTTGAAAATCAGATTTATCTTTTGAGTTTCTGAACATGCCATAACCAAATAGTCCAAGTAGGAATACAGCAAGCAAAATTATTTCAACCAGATAGTCTTTGAAAGAACTTAAGAGAGATTTAGGCTCGGGTTCTTGAGTATTTGTTATAACTACAGCTGGTTCAAAATCAGGATTAGGGATGGCTAGTTGAGTAATATTTATTAAATCGCCTCTTGTAAAGTCTACTTTAGCGGCAAAGCCGGTCACACGCCTCATAAAATCTAAATCACTATCAGAAAGTGAGGTATCGGCATATATATTAATAGCAAGGCTGTTTAACTGTAAAGTCTTATAAGTTGTTTGGTTTGTAGTAGTTTGAGGGGTGGCTTGTGAAGTTTGTGAGCTTTGCAGATTTTCATCGGGGAGAAAAGGCAGACCTGGTAAAAAGCTTTGAGGGTTTCTCTCTATAGTTTGAGTGCCGGGTGTTTGAATAGTTTCCTCGATAAATTCAGCGTCAATATTCACGTCCACGAAAAATTTCTTTCTATCAAAATGATTAGAAAGTATCAAAATAACTTGTGAATCGTATGCCTGTTCAAGAGAAGCGATTTGAAGTTCTCCTGATTGCGAAGTGACACGGGAAGCTTGTGCCTTAACTGATAAATTTGAAATAAATAAGATCATCAAAAGAGAAAACAGAGATCTCAATATCAAATAATTACTCAAATATTCTTTAACCAACGTATACATTCTGATTGTCATAGGAACTTTTTATACTCCTAGTTACCTGGTTGAGTTCTAATTAATTGGTCTAATATTTCTATATCCGGAATAAAGATATCCGGATTGAATTCTACTGCCCGATCCCAGTTCTGTTGAGCTTCGTCTTTATTACCTTTCAAATAATTAAGACTTCCTTTCAAAGCGTAACCTTGTGCAGTTTCAAATAAGCTTAATGACTGGTTGACTAATGTCAGAGCCCGTTCAATATCTCTGTTGTAAAAAGCAGTTTGCGCCTGTATAATAAGCCTTAAAGTTTTAGTGATATTATCATCTAGTTCTGCCTCTAGTTCAAGGATCTCAGTAGTTTCACTAATATCAGCTATAATAACATCTGTAGGTCTTACTTCTTTTTGATCAGGATTGTAATCATTTGGTACGATAAGAAACGATAAGCCTTCAACAAAATCTCCTTCTGACAAAGCTTGTACCTCAAATTCAATTTCACCGGGCTCAGATCTGGAATCCAGTACACTAAGCTGATTCTGATCAATGCTCATTTTATACTTTCCGGGTGGGACTTCATAGGAGTAGAAACTACCGTCAGAAAACGATCTCAATTCCTTGAAAAAGTCGCTATCAATACCTGAGATAAGAACTCTCACGCCACCTATCCCGCTATTGTTTTGTTCATCAAAATATTTATTGACATTACCCTCAATAACTCCAGACATATAAAAAGGAATTTCAATTTTTTTGAAGGTATTCGGATCCGTGATAATCGAAAACTCATTAAGTTCAGGTACTAATAAGGGGTTTTCAATAGAGCCTTTATTAACCTGCATATTATAGCGGAAATAAGGCTGCATTTGTGAGTAATACAAAATTCCATTTTTACGGAATGAAGAAGCTGAGGTTCGGTCTATTCTAATAGAGCCGGCGTCAATTGGCTGGTCGATATCCTCATCATACCTTTCATTATTGTTATTGTCTACAAAAAGTTTGATAGCGGCTCCGGATCTTCCTACCTGATTTCTGCTTGTAACAATAAAGTTATTATAGTTCGTATCGTAACCCAAAGAGCCCCGAATATTTTGAGAAACACTATAATCTGAACGGATTGAAGAAAAGGTAGAGTTTGATCTGGCTTTGTTGAAGTCAATTACAAAACTCGCTCTTACGTTATTAAAATTATTAATAAAGTTTCGGCCATATGATAATTGTAATCGCCCGCTATTAAACAGATTTCTGGAGATAACAAATTGAGCAGTTTCAATTTTAGATAATTTTGGTAAAAACCGCATTTGTGCTCTTAAAAAAGTTCCCCGGAGTATTTTTGGGATGTTGGGGTTTCTGGAAATGTTATAAGTAATGGAATTATCAAGAGTAGAAGAAAAACTTGGATCCAGAAAGTTATAAGAATTAAGAACACGGTCAGAGTATCCAAACCTGAAATTAAATTTATTTATTCTTGTACTTAAATCTAAACGTAATGAAGTAGACTGAACATCATCTCTGAACACAGTGAAAGTAGATACTCTGGAAATTAAAGGCAGATTACCTACAGTGAAAGGATAAAAAAAGGATGTATTTAGTTGCTTATCCCTTCCGGAAGAATTATACAGGATTGATTCAGATGTAAATTTGGTGAAATCTATACTGAAGTTTGCCGAGTTCGCAAAAAATGCATTTAGATTTGATCTGTAATAACCTTGAGAAACACCTTCAAGAGTAAGGATATAACTTGTTAGAAACCGAGTTGAGAGGGCACCTGTAAGGGCTGGAGTTGAATTTTCCATTGCTCCTTCAAAATATTCAGTACCAAGAGAGCCTGAAAGCCAACTTTTTATACCGTAAGTTGCTTTGGCATTAACAACCAAAGGACGCTCTGTTGAACCTAATAATGGATTATCAAGAACCCCGGCATTTAAGTTGTAATTAAATTCTCCCTGAGGTGAGAAACTGAAAGGAACCTGAATTTTCGTGGATTTGTCAATAGTTTGTCCGGTCGGACCATAAATTTTCAAATCGAGATCAGAGGTTCCGTAATAAAGAGGTGTTGTAAAGCGATAATTGCCAAGTTCATCAGATTTTTCATATCCGATCAAAGCATTATTTAAATAAAGTTCAACTTCTGATTCAGGAATTGTAGAACCTTGAACAACGTATTCATCAAAGTATCTTCTGGGTTCTATGGGTTGATTGGAAATTTTTAGGCCTGTAAAATTCGAACTTAAAACCCCATCTAGTGTTGATTGCCCAACATAAACTTGTGTAATTGCGGGATTATTCCGAATTACATATCTCCATCGAAGATTGTTGCTGGAAATATTAAAGTTGTTCGTATAATTGCCAAATACATTTCCCTGAAGGTCTCCTCCGGCCAGCTGTAAACCTAAAGATGTACTATAGGAATAGCTGTTTTCATTGTTGGTTACAAAGCTTGTTAAAGAGTAATCAACAAAACCTCCATTCAAGAATGATTTATTTCTGTCAAGAGCTAAGTCATAATAATTTTTTTGATAGGTATTAGCCTCTACAACTTTTCGCCGTCGGTTTCTTAAAGCTTCCTCAACGACGGGTAAAGTTACTTCTGTTTCAAGGTTTAATATCAGCTTGTTGAAGTCAACCGAGAAATTCAGTTTAAATATTTCAGAAAAAATACCGGGGGAGAGGTAATCATCTAATTCCTGTATAATGAAATCATCTGTAGATAAAGAAAATTGTTTATTACCGAATTTAATTGTTTGCTTAGCAAGATCAATTCTGAAAGGAGTTTGATCTGCAGAAAATTTACCGGTAATTATATTTCCCTCTCTTGAATTCTGAACTTTGAAAAGAGAGAATAGTTCTGTTACCGGAAGAAAGAAAATATCATTTTTATAGTAGCTTATTACTACTGTTTTAACCACACCTTGATATTGAAAGTCTAAATAAACTTCTGTTTCTTCAGTTGTATCCTGAGCGGACAGTCCTTTTGCAGAACTTAAGCACAATAGAACTGTAAGAATTGTATATAAAAAAGAAGTTTTGCACTTCAAGGTTAATTGATTTCAAAAGAAGTTGTTTGGTTTACAGGTTCCATACCAACAATGTCTCTTTCAGAGATATCGGAGCGATTAGTTTCAAAAGTTACTTTTATTGTATAAGTACCATTAGCTAAATCAGATATATCCAATTCCTGTTTGTGAGTTCCATCAAAGTAGATAGATGTAGAAATGAATCCTGTCTTTACTTCTCTGCCTGATTGATCCAATAAGGAAGTATATATCGAACCTAAAAAAGGAGAGTTACCTGTTTTCAAAAAGTCAGTAAGCACAGTCAATTTTGACCCGTCTCTTTCAGAGCGAATCGTATTAATTTCTATACCGGTATTAACGTTCCCAATTTTATAAAAAAGCCCTGTTACTTGTTCCACTATAATGCCAACCTGAGCTGTAACTGCTTGATCCGTTTGCAGCTCTATCGGTGGGGATTCTGGAGTAGAAGATGTTCTGATCCTAGACCAATAAGTGCCGTCAGAAAGATCATTTGGAGCAGAAACTCTCAATCGAACAATTTGTCGCTGATCCGGGGCAAGTTTAAAGTTTTTTGGAAAAGCTTGTACATATTCAACAATAGAATGCTGTTCAGCTTTTTCAATATCGTCTTTGATTAAAGAACGGTTGCCGTTTTTATCTAAATTTGCATAGGAAAAGAAAAAATCAATAGAAATTTCTTGTGTTTCATTGGACCCGTTAATTACCATATAAGTACCAAACTTAGAATTGTCATCAATAAATAAGTTGGTAGGAGCAATAGTAACCTGTGCAAAAGCAGTAATACTGCTTAAAGATAAAATAAGGAGTGTAATAGCGTATAGAGATTTATTCATATGCTTTTTAATTGGTTTTGTAAAACATAAGCAAAAATGCTGAATAAAAGTATTTCAGCTTCTCTTAACCTACAAAAAAAAGTCTTATTTTATTCAAATAAGACTTTTTTAAACTAAACTATCATTAATTAGTTATAGTCTACAGTTACTGTAATATTGTTTGCATATGAATTACCAGCAACACCACTTGAAGCGTCATCAATTTGACCACCCACGAAAATATGGGCTGCAGTTGCTCCTGCAACGAAAGTTCCTGTGATTTGAGTTCCTGCTGTAGCAGCACCAGTTAATGCAACACCGTTTGTAGGATCAGAATCGTTTCCAGAAGCTGTAACAGCTGCACTGTAAGTATCAAATGATAAATCGTTAGCAGGAGTTCCGTCCGTAAGAACAGAAGGGAAATCTATTGTTACGTTAAGTGTTTGACCACTTGTTGCACCGGAAACTGAAACAGAACCAGCTCCTGTAGTAGTAGCACTAATGGTTGGAGTTTCTGATGTAAGGATGTCTCCAAAGCTTAAGTCAGAAACATTAGTAACTGTAAGAGCAGCTACAACATTGGCATTTGCAGATACAGTAGCATCATCTGATGAACCTTGTGCAAAAGAAGTTCCAGAGACCAAAAGAGCAGCCAAAACAACTAAAGTAGATTTCAATAGAGTTTTCATAATTTTATTATTTAGAAATAAAGATTGATTTTAAAATTCCATTCACAAGCTATTTAGAATATCCTCGAATAAAAAGTTAGGTTTTCTTAATTAGAAGCTTTTAATAATTGGTTATAGAATCAATCATAGCTTACAAAGAGTGTAACGTCTCCTTTATATAGTCCATTTGGAATGTTACCTACATCAATAGATCCGTATACATATAAATAAAGTTTGCGCCAAAAATTCTCTGAATTGTTTTCAGAACCACCAATTGTTATGGTACCGGAGCGATCTGCAAGTATTTGTGATTTAGAGATGTTATCATTTCCCGAATTGTTATACGACACATTTAATTCTAAAGGAATCTGATCAGATGGATTATTTTCACGAGTCAAAAAATCAGGATGATTAAGTTCTATATATAGAGACTGGGACCTTATAGCACGAATGCTGAATATTCCTGTATTCAAATCACCAAGTTCGATTTGCATAACACCTGAGTTAGAAACAACCTGTCCAAAGTCCAGTACTTGCTCTACCTGTGCACTTAATTCAGGTTCGATGGTGATTTGAAGGTTTATAAATTGTGCGGAAAGAGGTTTGTGTGAAACCACTAGAAATAATAAAAATAATATCTTAGCAAGGTTATTAATCATAGCTAATAGTAATTATTATATCAGCAGTGTAACTGCCGGCATTTATGTTGCCTACATTTAAAGAACCATATATATAAAGATAAGCTGTTTCCTGAAAAAGATTAGGGTTATAGCCTTCGTAAACCGGAGTAGGCGGGGGGCTTGGCGGTCCGCCGGCTCTGCGCTTTATCGGAAATTGTGCACTAGCTACATTTGAAACAACTGTGAAATTTACAGCTTGGCTGAAAGTATTGGATCCATTATTGGCATAGGAGGCTTGTAAAGTGAATGGAATCCTGCAACTAGGATCTGTAGAGCAGGATAAGTTGCCGTTAAGCAGAAGATAATTATCTGCAGTAATATCAACAATTACATCCAGGTACTTAACTCCCAAAATTGATAGAACTTTGGATTCAGCTATTGGTATTGAAACCAATCCCTCGTTTTGTATCAGTAATCCGAAATCTAATTCTTCCCCAATGTTTAACTCAGATAACGTAACTGAGTAAACAGAACTATAAGAACCGAAATCAATTTCCTGAGCAGTCGAATTTTCTGTGAAGCAGAAAACCAAAATGGCATTTAATAAACAAGCAGATATGTAAGTTTGTAGAAACCTCATTATATGTACTCAATTTCAATAGTAAAATCTCCATCGTAGTTTCCGGGACGCGCGTTCCTTAAATCAATTTTCCCTCCAACCCATATATGAAATTGACCTTCAGAATTAAATTTAAGACTTCTAAAATCTTCATCAATGTATTCAGCACTATTTTGATCTTCTAGATTATTTCCGGAAAGTTCGTATTCAAAAATTAAACTTCCATCACCATTTACCTGAGTAAGCGTCCTTGTTCTTTCAAAATTCAACCTGAAATCAGCACCAGGAGCGCCAACAGCTATCATATACCCCGCATTAGCGTCATTTATGGAGTTAATGTACACTTCCTCCTGACCAGGTTGAAGGTTTCCAACAGTGATACTTTTGACGGTAATAAGCTCTATAGAACTTACAATGGTTGTTGTGATCTCTATATTGGTTTTAGCAGTTTGAGATGATTTTTGAGCAAATCCACCAGTAGTAAGTCCCAGGAGAATAGGTAAAACTATAAATAACGCTTTGGATACAATCTTCATGAAAGTGATTTGAATTGATTCAAAATCTTACTTTGTTGACACTATTACCAGTTAATTCTTTTTAATAAGAACGTTCTAATACTGAGAATAATTTCTAGATTTATTCAAAAATCTAAGCTATTTGATAAGAGTGAATCGCTTAGTATAAATTTGAGAATCTGTAGAAAGACGATAAAAGTAAACCCCACTTGCTAAGTGTGATCCGATGAATATTTCATAATATACACCAGCCGGTCGTTTTCCGTCGATTAGAGTAGCTACTTTTCTGCCAAGAATATCATATACAATCAAACTAACTTGTGAATCTACATCTAAGCCAAATGGAATGGTGGTAGTTGGGTTGAAAGGATTTGGATAGTTCTGTGATAAAAAAGGCTGTTCCGGGATATTAAGTTCGATTTCCTCAGTTGTAATTTTCAAAGTGAATCGTGCGTCTCCGGCTTTTTTTCGAATTACTTTTTGTTTAGTATTCGGGTTGGCTACTTTAGCTTTGCTTTTGGTAGAGTGAAAGAACGTGTATTCTTCTTGATTTATAAGATCTATTTCCTCACCTGTTTCATTATCGATCAACGAAATCAGCCACTCATCTGGGATGTTATCAAGATTTTTCCCTCTAATTTTGAAATCGCCCGAAATCGGAATGCCTTCTTTATACCCATTTATATTTACAGGAAGTAAGTATCTGTTTGTAAACTCAAGCGGAAGGTTGTTTATGACAAGTGGTGTTCCATCATCTAGCAAACTGAATATTTCTAAACGGTTTTCAGTAAAAGGGAGTAGTTCAAATGCATCAAAATTATCTTTTGATTCTGAAGCATTATCAGTAAACATAAAGCTCGCATCTTTTTTTAATCCATTGGAGGTAAGTTCCAATGTTAGCAAAGGGACATCATTGGTTTGTTCCGTCCTAATTTCTTTTCTTAGGAACGATCCTCCGGTTGTTTTGGAGTCAGTAGTAACTTTTAGAACAGGAGTTGAACCATTTGCTTTAATCCAGAATCCCTGAAATGGTGGAATTAAACCACTACCGAGTGTTCCTGTGGTACCATTCCAAGTTAGATATTCACCATTACCACCATTGGCAGCCGGGTCCCAAATATAGATAGTGTTCTCGATATTGGTTTTGGTCCAGTTTGGTGAGTCGTCCCAATTAATTGTGGCGCCAAAAGGATTGCCCACTAAATTCCAACCTGTATCAGCGTTTGCGGTATAAGTGACTCCAAAATCCACTTCACCGGCTGCACCATTAAATTCTTGTCCACTAACATCTAGTGTATCCGGAAGCGGATTATTATAGCGAGCATCTGCTGCTATGTCTCCAAAAAAGAACACAAAAATACCCTGACCTTGTACTAATGGATCTGTGGCGTTTCCGGGACTTCTGTATCGTTGATTGTCAGTGCCTTCAAAACTTTCTAAATAAGTAAGGACATTGGGTTGTAAGCTATCAAGAGTTGCATTGCCAAGTGTTGATCCCGTGAATCCTTGGGTTAATGTGCCATCCAAAAAATCACCAAATGTAGAAGAAACAGGAGAGGAGAGAATGCGCCACCCTCTTACACCAGATATTTTTCTTTGAAAACGTAAAGTTCCGGTTCCATATCTGATACCATCAACAACAAGATTTTTTCCACTTGGTATAAGCAATTCGCCGGATGTCATGATAAGACTGTCATTGATGGCGAGATTTTCTTCTACTGTTACACCGTTAGCATTATCAATCACAAGATTTGTGTATGCATGAGGGTTAGTAATACTTTGGGCGGAAGTTCCATTCATAACAACCGTACCAACATTTATTGCACTTACATCCAGAATATCACCTCCAACAGTGATGCTGTCAGCATTGGTTCCAAGTACGCTGCCTCCGGAAAGGTTGCCCGTGATTGTGAAATTTATTCCTCCGGAAATGGATAGTGAAGCTCCGGTTTCCATGGTAACTGAAGCTACTGTACTTCCTGTAACATCAATCACAGGTTGTTCATTACCTACTGCAGGATTTAAAGGAATAAAAACAACAGAATTGGTTCCGGGTACATTGCCGACATTCCAATTTCCTGTTTCTTCCCAGTCTGATGCGAGGCTTGCAGAACCAAGTTGGCTCTCCCAAATATGAGTGAACGCGGCAAATTCTACCAGTGCATTATCTGTAATAGTTGTCGAATTTACAGTTCCTGAAATAGTAGCAATTTCTTCAACCATTGTTGATGTAAGAGTATCAGAGTATGTTCCATCACTGTTATCAATAATTGAACCGCTTGTACTGGCTAAGGTGCCCGCGGTGGTTGATAAGGTAATCGCATCTCCACCAATAGTTATATTATTACCAAATTCGTCTTTTACATCTACTGTTATTACAGAAGTACTCGATCCGTTATTCAAAATAACTGTTGGCGATGCAGAAATTAGCGATGTTACTTCAGACGCAGCCCCTGCGCTTACACTAAATGAATTACTGTTTCCAAATTCAGAGCCGGCTGAATTGGTAGCAGTTATTGTACAAGAGCCTGTACTGGTAATGCTTACAGTTGTGGATGCAAGTTCACCGGAAGAAAAAACGGAGGAAGTTCCTTGCCCGGAGTCCATTGTGCAATTCGATGAAATTACTACAGTTCCGTTAAACGAAGTTACAGTAGTAGAGGAGCCATCAACGGCTGTGATCTTGATATTGAAACTTTGACCTGCAGTTTTAGAGCTGATATTTCCTGAGGGTACTCTTTCTACGATAAATCCGGTTAAAACCCCATCATTCACTATGTTAAAAGAGGAGCTTAAGGACGAAGTTAATCCTGAACTTGTAGCTTGTAATGTATCAGTACCAACATCATCAATGCTTAAGTCTTCAAATTCAGCAATTCCTAAAGCATTTGTATTTGTGGAAGTTGTGCCTGATAAAATTCCTGCTCCACCGAAAAGATTAATACCAACTGATATGCCTGCTTCTTCAACACTGTTTCCGTGTTGATCTACCAGTTGTACCCGAACTTCTGGAGTAATGATCGAGTCTTTTGATGTAGTTGTTGGTTGCTGAACAAACACCAAACTGTCTTTCAATCCCGGAACCATGGTTATTGTTCCGTAATTGGTTGCTCCACCTTGTCCGGTTGTTCCGGAATTGATAATATTTTCTGTGTTTGGCATAGTTCCTGTTGTTGGACGAATTTCCAGGCCGGTAAATTGTAGTTGTCCAGGATTGGTTGATGAAACTACATCTATGGTAAAAGTTGCTGTAGTTGAAGTGATGCTGGTGAAAGAAGCGTCTAATTCTGTTGATCCACCAAAAGCAGGAGATTCAGTTACTCCAATTGTTCCGCTTGTATTCCATTGATAACCTGAAGGAGCATTAAGAATAACTGTTCCACTAGATGTAAACTCACCAATAAATCCTTCCTGAATAAATGGACCAGTTAACGAAGTGTAAGTAGTATTTGCGTCATCAGCTGAGATCGATTCTCCTCCAATCGCCGGAGTAATTTTACGAATTGCCTGATCATATTTGTCTGCAAGATAATCCTCTATACTTTCCCGTTCCGTTTGGGAAATACTACGACTATAGAAAATGAATTCTGCTATTTCGCCATCCCAACTGCTATTTCCGGTATCTTTTCCTCCTTTTCCCAGCAAAGCAGTAGTTGCAGTTGTAATTGTTCCTGATGGGGGAGGGTCAGCCGCAGAACTCGGATTATTCAAAATTCCATCTACATATAGATCGTATGTTGTACCGCTTTCCCATTGCAAGCTAATTATTTGTGCTCCGGATGTTTGAATATCAGAAAAGCTTTCTAACTGGTTGTCGGCACCATTACCCAGAATTCCGGTTTTTACTACATCATTAAATGATCCACCACCATTTGCTCCTGAAGCGTCGTATCTAATAGTCAGAATCTCATCAGCTCCTGAAGGAGAATCAGCTATAAAAAGTCCTTTATCAGTATTTGTAACATCAGATTTATAAACAATAAACATACTGAACTCATTGTTTCCGTTGATGTAATTTGTTTGTCCGTCACTATCGAGAAAGTGATCTCCGTTTCCTATAAAGTTTACCGATGGCTTACTGTTTAAAGTTGCAGAACTTGCTACAAAAGTCGGAGTTGTACCTGAACCAGCTGCACCTGTATAATCATTTCCATTCCCACTTTGATCTTCCCAGGTCGTAATAGAAACTCCGTTTCCTTCAGAAATTCCGGCATCTGCCCTAAGCCAAACTTCAAGATCAGGAATGGTTTCTACCGGACTTACATCGATGGTACGTTTTAGAGTATCACTTTTGAGATCACCGTCACTAACGATAAAACTAACTACTCGTTCGGGGCCTGACGCTATGGTGGCAGTATTTATATAATCCACAGATCTTAATGCTGCTTCATAATCGCTTAATAAATTATTCCCTGTAAGTTTGAGAATTCCTGTATTTGGATTCCAGCTTCCCGTAATTCCGAAAAGGGTGGAATAAATAAGAGAATCTTCTGCAGGTTTCAGATTTTCAGAAATTATTACAAATGCGCTGTCAAGTCTGGTATCATCAGGATCAGAAGCTACAATAGTATTTGTAATCTGAACAGCAGCATCAGGATAAGGAATATTTGATGATTCAATAGAGCTAAGAACAGGCTTCGAGTTTACTGTAGCTACTGTCACATCTCTGCTTTGTGTGTTACTGTTATTATCTCCATCATTGACGACAAAAGAAATAGTTCGGTCAAGGGTCACCGGGTCTGAGCTGGTATTCTGATAAGTTACAGCTCTAAGCGCTGTTTGGTAATTCGCTTTAGTATCGCTTCCGGTTAAAGTTAATATCCCACTTCCTGAAGCAAAGCTGCCTGAAATATTTCCGGTGTCTGTAAAGTCGAGAAAATCTTCACCAATAAAGTAGTTAGCGGTAATGGAAATAGTTGCACTTTCTATGTTTGTGTCATCGACGTCAGATACTGTAATAGCAGAAGTAATTGCTACTGCACCATTACCTTCTGTATAAGCTAAATCTCCACTATCAATATTTGCAAGCACAGGTGTTGCATCAGGATTGTTGATATTTATGTTTCTGCTCACAGTGTTACTTACATCATCCCAGTCATAAATTTCAAATTCAACTGTTCGAGTATTCGTTGAAGGATTAAATTGGGTATTACGATAATTGACAGATCGCAATGCAGTTTGATAATTTGTTTTTGTATCACTTCCCGAAAGTAGTAACACGCCCGTAGTTCCATTATAAGTCCTGGTAATATTTGCAGTATTAGCAAAGATGAGAGAGTCTTGACCGGTTATAAAGTTTGTAGTTATAGATACCTTTGCGCTATCCATATTGTTATGAGAATCGCTGTCTGAAACAGTAATAGTATTGGTGATTTGAGTATCCGGATCGCCTTCTGTAAAATCTAAATTTGTACCTTCAATGGAAGATAAGACAGGAGGAACGTTCCCCCATTTGTCGTTAAAATAATTATATATACTGGCTCTTTGCCCACCGTTTAGCGATGTGTTCCAAGAAGCAAATTCTACAATTTGTCCATTAAAATTTCCGTTTTCATTCGAAAGTGTAATTGGATTTCGGGTCTGCGAGCCATCATTACCACCCAAGCCTATGCTATTGTTATTAGAATTCATATCAGCGGCATCGGAAAAAGATTCTAGTAAACCGTTGTTTAACTCAGCAGCCCAAACATTAGAATCATGATATGCTATGATTATGTAGGATTGATTTGATTGCACAGTACCAAGATTTATAACTCGATGTCTCAAGGAGTTGGATGCACCCCAATTTGCGCTGCTTCTGTTGTAAGCATGAGCGTATAAATTTCCATCAACGATACTGAAATTATAACCTAGTCCGCCACTGGATTGCTCATATATTACCTGAAATCCGTCTGTAGATGTTCCTGTACGGATTGTAATAGCAAAAGATTTTTGGCTGAAATCATCGTTGTTAATCAGCGCTTCTCCACCTTTTATTAATTCATCGTTCGTTCCATCAAAGGTAACAGCACCACGTTCACCAAAGCCTGAGGAGTCAAATAATGCTGCAGTACCTGTAGCGAAATCAAAATTGTTTGTGCTGAGATCTCCCCATAAAGTAACTGAAGAGTTATTGGTTGGAGGGGAACCTTCCGCAGAATTTGCAGTACCGTCTCCATCCAGATCTTGTGCATCAAAATGGAAAACGATATTTGAAATGTCAGTAGTTAAATCAGTTAATGTGCAGATAATATCAATATCTCTAACTGGAGTGTTGGTAGCTGAAGAGCCATTGTACCCCGTAATAGAAACCGTTCTTGTGAGCTGGCTTGGAGTCCCGACAAGGCTACTGAAAGTAACTGCTCTAAGCGCTGTTTGGTAGTTGGCTAAAGAAGTAGTTCCCGAAAGTAAAAGTTTTCCGGTTGCAGCGGTATATGTTCCGGTAATTCCCAATTGATCAGAAAAGCCAAGTTGATCATCAGGATTATCTAGATTGTTAGATATTTGAATTACGGCACTATCTAATGTTGTAACAGTGGGGTGGCTTCCAATAGTTAAATCGGATGTAATAAATATTGCTGAACCACCTGCCGTATATGTTGCAGCAGTTGATTCAATATTTTGTAAGCTGGGCAGGTCATCCAGTTCTGTTATAAAAGTTGAGGGATTTAATTGGTTAGCATATTCAGTAGCTATCCAATCTTCGCTTAATTCTATATCAGAAATTCTGACTTCATCAATAATGCCGTCAGCGGCATCACCTGATCTGGAAATTTGTAAAGCATCTCCATTTGTAGAAAAAGCAGTCGTATTGCCATCGGTGTTTATTGAAACTCCATTTTGATAAATTGACCTTCCTGAAGCTCCTTGTACATAGGTTAAATAGTACCATGTTGAGTTGCTGAGCGAAAAGGAAGCATCAGCAGTAAGATTTGATCCACCTTCTTTTTTGAACTGCATTCGGGGACCACCCCTTATTGTAGCCTCATATGAAGTGTTGGTTCCCTTTGTAACCATATCAGGTGCAGCGTTTGACTCCGGATTATACCAGAAAGAAATTGTGATTTCGTCTGTAATATCCAGACTATTATCATCTGCTACAGAGATGAAGTCTGAATCACCCCGCTCAAAATCACGACCATCACCGATTCTCCCTGAAGTGGTTGGAATTCCACCCGTTCCGTTTTCTGTGCCATCATTGGCATTAGAAGTTGCATCATCTTCGGTAGCGCCACCGTCCATATGCATTACCAGTTGATAATCCGAGTTCCAAGTATCAGTTGTGCTTTGATCGGTGGTAATCCCTGAGTCACCGTAATAGATAAAAAATTGGGTATCAGTTGTAGCACTTAAAGAAGGGAACCTGACCCATGCTACAAGCTCACCCGTACCGGAATCATAAGATTCGAGGTCATGGTCCAGTTGTGTAGTACCGTCACCAGCTGTAAAAGCAATATCAAATCCGTTTGCATTTTCCCCATCTCCCGATGGCAAAGTTACGTTTACCAGAACCGGAAAATTTATTAGATCAGAAGCGCCACTGATACTATCACTTTCTATATTAAACTTCTTTCTTTCAGCAAATGACCCAAGTTGAGCATTTGCTATCTCACTAAGCCCGAAAAAAAGTGCTACAGATATGAAGAGGTATTTGGTAAAAAAATTTGTCATATCTACTTATAAAGCCAGATTAACTGCTTGTCACAGATAGACTAATATACTACTAAACGATAATGAGTAAACCAGGATTAGGTAATTCTAACTCGTTTTAAATGGGACAAAAATACTACTTAATCAAAGTAAATTTTTCCACAAGTACTTTTGAATCAGTAATCAAACGATAAAAGTATACCCCGCTGGCAAGGTGATTGGCATGGAAAGTTACATCGTAGGTGCCTGCCGTAAGCCTTCTGTTAACCAAAGTATGCACTTTTCTTCCAAGTATATCATATATAATAATACTTACATCAGCATCTTTGTCAATGCCAAATGGGATAGTAGTTCTGGGATTAAATGGGTTTGGATAGTTTTGAGCCAAAAACACCTCTTCAGGAACTTCGAGCTCAATTTGTTCTGTACTTATTTTTAAAGTGAAACGGGCACTCTCAGAAGTACTTCTGCCTTTTGATTTCAACTTAAAACTTGGAGAAAATGGATCTGTTTTAGAGATTTTGGCTTTTGTTGAATGATTAAAAGTATAGGAATCTTGTTCCTTTATGTTGATTTCTTCCTGAGTGTCATTATCTATTATGGTAATTATCCAATCATCCGGTATATTTCTAAGCCCACTCCAAACCAGCTCCATTTCGCCTGAAACAGGAACTCCGTCTCTATAAGCCGCTACATGTAACGGAATCTTATATCTGGAATTGAAGTCAAGCGGTAAGTTATTAATGGCTAGTTCTGTACCATCTTCCAGAAAAGTATGAAGCTCCAGATGTGTTAATGAAAATGGAAGAAGACGATAACCATCGCTGTTGTCTTTTGACTTTCTGGCGCTATTAGAAAACATAATATTTGTTTTCTTGTTCAGTCCGTCTGCTTTTAAAGAAAGCTCTAATTGAGGATCGTTTTGTCCTTCTGTATTCTCTTTCCGGAGAAAACTACCACCTGTTGTTTTAACTTCTTTATTTACCTTAAGAACAGGAGCTGCAGCGTTGGCTTTTACCCAAAATCCCTGAAAAGGGGAGATCAGGCCTCCGCCAAGAGTTCCGGTTGTGCCATTCCATGTCAAGTATTCACCATTGCCACCGTTTGCCGAAGGATCCCAAACATAGATAGTATTTTCAACATTAGTTTTTGTCCAATTGGTATTGTCATCCCAATCGATAGTGGCAGCAAATGGGTTTCCGATCAGGTTCCAACCTGTATCAGCAGCAGCTGTATAAGTGATCCCAAAATCGACTTCTGTACCGTCGCCTTCCCATTCCTGACCTTCAACATCAAGTGTATCAGGAAGCGGATCATTGTAACGGGAATCTGCAGCAATGTTACCAAAGACGAACACAAAAACTCCTTGCCCTTGAGACACAGATTGTGTGGCATTAGAAGGAGCACGATATCTTTGATTATCAGTACCAACAACAGTTTCCAGATATGTTAATACATTGGGTTGCAGACTATCCAGAGCTGTATTTCCTAATGTCGAACCGGTATAACCCTGAGTTAAAGTTCCATCCAGGAAATCGCCATAAGTTGTATTAACAGGAGATGAAACCATTCTCCAACCTTTTACTCCTGAAATTCTTCTTTGAAACCTTAGTGAACCACCGGGGCCATAGGTTTTGGAATTTGCAATCAGGTTTTTTCCGGTTGGTATAAACAAAGTACCATCTGTAAGGTTTAGATCTCCGGTAACGGTAAGATCAGAGGAAAAATCAGTGCCAGCGGAGTTGTCTAGTTCAAGATCCACGAAATCATTGGGGCTGGTTACGATCTGTTTAGAGGAACCGTTCAGAATTACATTTCCCAGAGTAATATCAAGCAAATCCAGATTTCCACCCACAGTCAAAGAATCGGCATTACTCCCAAGTATTTTACCACCTCCGGATGCTTCACCGGTTACGACAAAGTTGACTCCTCCGGAAACGGTAACTGTAGCGCTGCTTTCAATCGATATTTGGGCAACAGTAGTATTGGTAACATCCACAACAGGCTGTTGGTTACCTACAGATGGGTTTGCAGGTATAAGAACTTTATCAGTTGAAAGTGGCACACTTCCGGAAGACCAGTTTACGGGATCGTCCCAATTTCGTGCATCTGGAACTGAACCCACCTGAGATCTCCATATTTTATTAAAAGCTGCAAATTCAACCTGAGCATTATCAGAAATGGAATTACCGTTTAAAGTTCCTGTAATGGTTGCAGTTCCTTCTATAATAGAAGAAGTAAGCGTTGCTGTGTATGTACCGTCAGAGTTATCTGTTACACTTCCCAGAGAACCATCAGTTGCTGAAAGAGCAATAGTTGCACCTCCAACAGTTACGTTATTTCCGGATGCATCCCGTGCTTGTACTGTTATAGTAGAGGTAGAAAATCCATCATTAAAGATCACAGTTGGGCTTGCAGTAATTTGAGTAGTGGTTGCGGATGCTGCACCGGGTGTAACATTAAAACTATTACTTTCACCGGTCTCGGAGCCTGCAGAATTAGTGGCTATGATGGAACAGGATCCAACACTGCTAATACTAACAGTAAGTGAGGATAACACTCCGGATGTGAATGCAGGGGAGGTACCTTGTCCGGCATCTAATGTACAGGAAGAAGAAATATCAACTGTTCCTGAAAAGTCTGTAACTACTGCATCAGTTCCGTCAACAGCTGAAATTTTTATGTTGAAACTTTGTCCTGCCAGTTTATTGGAAATATTTCCGGAAGGAACTCTTTCTATTTTAAACTCTGTAAGTTGTCCTAGCACTACTACATCAAATTCGTTGCTAAGTTCTGAAGCTAACCCTGAAGAGGTAGCGGTAAGAGTGTATGAACCTGTATCGTCAATAAGAAGATTTGTGAAGTCAGCAATTCCAAGTGAATTTGTCCTGATAGTAGTAGTTGAGCCCCCGGTAAAAACTCCTGAACCACTAACTACATTCAAAGCTACATCAATATCTACGCCACCTTCTTCCACAGAATTACCAAATTGATCAACAAGCTGTATCCTTACTGATGGAGAAATAGGTGAATTTACAGTTGATGTTCCCGGTTGTTGTGAGTAAGCCATTGCGATTTGAGTTCCGGCAACCATTGTCAATGTACCATAATTGGTTGTACCTCCGGAGCCTGTAGTTCCAATGTTCCTGATATTTCCATCATTTGGGAGAGTTCCAGTTGTTGGCCTTACTCTGAATCCATTGAAAGTGATTTCAGCAGGATTAGTAGAGGAAGCGGTAGTGACAGTAAATGCTATCTCAGTTGAAGACCTGCTTGTAAAGGAAATCGCCAGATTTGTACTTCCCCCGAAAGCAGGAGCTACTGAAGCAGAGGGATTAGCACCGCCGGTATCCCATTCAAAACCTGCTGGAGCTTTAAATACAAAAGTGCCGCTCGAAGTGTATTCACCTATAAAACTTTCCTGAACTCTTGGCCCTGATAAAGTAGTGTAGGTTGTTGAAGCATCGTCTGCAGATATTGCTTCTCCACCGGTAGCAGCAGTAAGATTTCTTATAGGAATACTATATTTTAAGGAGAGGTAATCTTCTATATTTTGCTGTTCGGAAATAGAAAGTTCTCGAGAATAGAACAGCATTTCAGCGATCAAGCCATCCCAGCTGTTGTTTTGATCTTTACTGCTTTGCCCAAGTATTGCAGTAGTTAAGTTGGTAAGTAAACCTGTAGGGATATTACCTGATGCGGAAGGGTTGTTCAGAACACCATCCACATACATATCGAATGATTCTTCAGATTGCCACTTTAAAGCAATTATTTGACCAGATGTAGTTTGCGCATCAGAGAAACTTTGTAGTAAAAAATCAGAAGATTCCCCTTCCCTTAATCCAGCCGTAATAATGTTTGTACCACTTGTTCCTGTTGCATCATATCTGATATTGAAGAATTTATCGTCTCCGGTTCCATCCGGTTGGTATGTTGTCCAAAAACCTCTATCAGTGTTTGTAATATCAGATTCAATTACAAAAAATATGGTAAACTCATCCAGACCATTCAAATACTGAGTTTCTGCGTCAGCATCTTCTAAACGAACAACAGTTCCGCCGCCAGGAAATTCAATGGCGTTTTGTGAATTTATACTTCCTACACCAGTTCGAAAGGTTGGTGCAGTTCCCGATGTTATGAAATGATGATTATTCCCGCTTTGGTCTTCCCATCGTCTTACATTTCCACCGTTAGTGCTTGCACTTCCACCTGATGTGGCATTGAATGTTCCATCATCGCCTTTTAACCAAACCGTAAGGTCATTGATGGTTGCAGGAACGCTCACGGTCACATTTCGAGTAACAATATTACTGTTATCATCACCATCATTTGCTGTAACCGAAATAGTTCTCTGCTGATCGGATGGGTTGGAAGAAGTATTGGCATATCGTACCGTTCTGAGAGCACTTTGAAAGTCGTTTTTTGTTGCAGGACCAGTTAATGTCAGTGTTCCTGTTCCATCTATCCAGGAATCTGTAACTCCGAAGATATCAGCGAAAACAAGAGTATCTTCAGAGCTGTCATAGTTTCCGGTTATTTGAAAAGTAACGGTCTCTATATTTGTATCATCAGAATCAGAAACAGTAATATCATCTGAAACTTCTAGAGAGTCTCCAGTTGTGTACAGAATCGCATCCTGCTCAATATCATCAAGAACAGGAGGAGTGTTTACACTTGAAACTGAAATGTCTCTGGTTTGAGTATTACTGTCATCTAAGCCGTCATTCACAGAAATGGTTACAGTGCGGTCTAAACCGGTGACAGGGTCTGTACTGATATTCTCAAAAGTAACTGATCTGAGGGCTGCCTGATAATTTGCAACTGTTGCTGTTCCTGAAAGAGTTAATGTGCCGGTACCCGAATTAAAATTGGATGTTATTCCATTTGCATTAACAAAATCAAGTACATCCTCTCCTAAAAAGTAATTGTTTGTGATCTGAATGGTTGCTTCTTCCAGATTTGTATCGTCGGAATCGGAAATTGTAATAGTTGAAGTTAAAGAAGTAGGACCGTCACCTTCAGTAAACGAAATAGTAGCACCTTCAATGGCTGCTAAAACAGGAGTGGCGTTGGAGGGTACTATATCAATCTCTCTGGATATTAACCCGCTTGCATCTTCAAAATCAGAAACCTGAAAAGAAATTTCTCTCGTCACGGTTGACGGATTTAATCCATTCGTGTTTTCATAAGTTACAGAACGAAGTGCGGTTTGATAATTTGCAACAGATGAAGAACCTGATAGAGTTAGAATCCCTGTGGTTGAATTCCAGTTTCCTGTAATTCCTAACTGATTAGTGAAGGCAAGAACATCTTCAGAATTATTAAAGCCTTCTGATATACTTACTTCCGCGCTTTCCAAAACAGAGTTATCTGAATCTGAAACTACTAAAGAGGAAGATATTGTTGTTGCAGGATCGCCTTCGGAATAAGAAAGTGCTGAACCTTCTATTGAGGATAATAATGGAGCTTTATTGAACCACTTATCACTTAAATAGGCATATAAGTTTGTGAAATCACCAGCTGATAAAGCGTCATTCAAGGAAATAAATTCACCAATGATACCATTGAAATTATTAGTTCCTGCCGGATTATTTCCTGTTGTGGCAGGGTCTCTTGTCCCGTCTTCTTCACCAATAACGGCATCACCACTGTGAGCTCTTTGAAAATCGACATTAGCTTGTGTAATAATGCTACCTCCGTTTATGTTTGCAGACCAGGTTTTTGCAGCTAGAGTTCCAGATGTTGCATCATGGCTTGCAATCAGAATGTAGTTGGTATTAGTTGAAACAGCACCAAGATTAATTGATTTATATTGATTGCCTGATCCCCACTCACTATTGTTCCAAACAAAGGCATAAGCAGTACCATCTTTAATGCTTATTTGATAACCTCTGGTTCCACCACCTTGTTCATAAATTATCTGCAATCCTGCGGTGCTTGATCCTGTCCTAAAAACTACTGCGTAAGATTTTTCAGTATATGTCCCTGTATTATTTATAGCGTTATCCGGAACATCAAACTTGTCATCTGTACCATCGAAAAGTAATCCACCTCTTTCTCCGAAATAATCAGAATCAAAGATAGGCTCATCACTGGCGGGACTTGTTGTACCTGAAAGATCTACTGAGCTTCCTCCCGTGTTATCGGATCTGTCACCCCAGGTAGAAACACCGGTGCCATCCCCGGGTTGGTCATTGGTTAGTAAGTCTCCGTCCACATCAAAAGCATCAAAATGAAAAACCGTATTCGAAAGGTCAGTAGAGGGGTCAGATATTGAATCCGGTATTTCAATATCCCGGGTAAGGGTAGAACTGTTATCGCTTCCATCGCTGACTGTGAAGCTGAGTGTCCTTACGGACATATCAGGAGTCGGATTAGAATTCAAATAGCTGACACTTCGGATAGCATTTTCATAATTTGTTTTAGTAGCAGAACCCGTCAGGGTCAACGTACCAGAAATATCATTCCATGAAGATGTAATTCCATTTTGAGATACAAATTCCAGAGTGTCCTCAGAGCTAAGATAATTTCCTGTTATCTGAAGACTGGCACTTTCCATATTTGTATCATCAATATCAGAAATTTCGATGGTATTACTAACTTGTTTTGCTGAGCTGCCTGAGAAAAAGAATAATGAAGAAGATTCAATATTTGAGAGAACAGGATCGTTGTTAACTTTTACAACATTGATATTTCTCGTTAGCGTATTACTATCGTCCGTTCCATCACTTACGGTGATGCTTATAGTTCTGGTATTTTCTGTAGGAGAAGTATCAGCATTTCTGTAAGTGATGCTCCGAATCGCTGTTTCATAATTAGCGCTTGTAGTTGTGCCGGTAAGGGTCAGAACTCCTGTACCCGAAGCATAACTGCCCGTAATGCCCAGTTGATCTGTGAAAAGCAGTTCGTCTTCAGTTAGCGCAAAATTGTTAGAAATAGATATTTCAGCACTTTCAAGGTTAACATCATCACCATCGGAGACATCAATTGTAGATGTAATATTTTTGGGCGAGTCACCTGAATTAAAAGTAATGGTTGAACCTTCAATGGTTTGCAGAACAGGTTCCGCATTCAATTGAGAAACAAAAAACAGTGGTGAATTTTGGTTGTTGTATTCTGTGGCAATCCAATCAGCACTTCGGGTTGTATTGGAAATTCGAACTTCATCCATACTACCTTCAAAATCGAAAGCAGTAGTAGAGATATAAAGTGGGTCGTTGTTAGTATTGAAAGATACACCAGAACCATCGGAGGCATCTAATGACCCATTAACGTATATATTCCTTCCGGATGCAGATCTTGTAAAAGTCAGAAAGCTCCAGGTTCCGTTGCTGATTTGATTATTGGATGACCCGTTTAAAGCATTATTGTTAATCTGGAATCTTAAATTTCCATTGTTGGTAATCCAGATTGAATAACCGTCGGTATAAGTTCCTTTTGTAACAAGGTCGGGCCCATCATTGAGATTTGAAATATTTATCCAGAATGAGATTGTAATATTTCCTGTAATATCCAAAGGAGAAGAACCGGGATCCGGAACCTGAATTAAATCTCCTTGATTAGTTCCATAATTACGAGCTCTTCCGATTTGTCCTGCTGCATCTGAAGTTCCTGAATCTGTAGCATCTGTACCTTCACCTGCTGCGTCATCAGTATCACCATTCATGTGAAGAACCATTTTGTAGTTCGAATCCCAAACATTTGGAGAGGAGGGATCTGTTGATATCCCCGATTTTCCATAATACATATAGAACTCAGTATCGGAAGTTGCTGAAAGTGTGGGAAACCGAACCCAAATGTCTATTTGACCGGTTGTAGGGTCATATGTCTCAATCTGATGGGAGAGAATGGAAGTACCATTGGCTGAAGTAAAAAGTATATCATACCCATTTATATTTTGTACTTGCCCGCCATTTCCAGTAGATCTTAAAGCATCAAGAGGAAAACTCATTAAAACAGGGAAATTACTTAAATCCGAAGACCCACTTACCTGAGAACTATTTATTTGACCTTTTAATCGGTTTGTGTAACCGGTTATTTGAGATAAAGCGATTTCTGAGGAAATCACAATCAGTGCTAATGCTGATAAGACTCGAAGTATGTTTCTCTTGTGTGAATTCAAAAAAGCTCTTTTTGCAGATGAAGTTGATTAAATATACCAATTATTAATACTTAATTGGTTTCATTAAACAATTCTAACTACTGAATTTAAAGAGGGTAAATTACTTGAGTAAAGTCATTCTTTTAATCTGTATCCCCTGAGAAATTACCAAACGGTATAAATAAACTCCGCTTGATTGTCTGCTTGCATCCCACTCATAAATGTGTTGACCGACCGGTAATTCTTCAGATGCTAAGGTGGTAATTTTTCTGCCTAGAATATCGAATACTTCGAGCACGGCATTACTTTGTACCGGAAGTGTGAACTTGATTTTGGTAGAGGGATTAAACGGATTTGGATAATTTTGACTGAGTATAAATTCATCGGGTAGATCATTAGCATCAGAACCCGGATCAATTCTTAAATAGAATCTGTTTTTTGAAGAAGCTTTAACAGTAATTTTAGGTTTACTTCCTAAAACATTGTTTGGAGCTTCTTTTCTGTGCTCTCCTGTATGGTTGAATAAATAAGTACGTTCAGTAAGTATATTTATCTCTGTATTTGATTTAGTATCTACAAGATAAATTGACCAACCAACCGGTATATTTTTAAAGTTTTTGAATACAAAATGAAGAGGTTTATCAGCTGAATATCCTTTTTCATAGGCATTTATCGACAATGGGATTTCAATTGGAATACCAAAATCTCTGGGAAGGTTATTAATAGAAAACCGGTTTTTATTCTCTGAAACCGAAGCTAAATCCAAGTAGGAAGAAATTCCGGGTGGGGGGACTAACCGGTAGGCATCTTTGGAATCTTTGTTAAGTTTTGCTGACTTTGAAAACATAAAGTGAGTGGAGATTCTGTTTACATCGTCAGAAAGTTCTATAGAGAATTTTGGTTCCGGGTTGTTGTTCTCCGAAACTATTTTACCTACAAAATTACCATTAGTAGTTTTTGCGTCTTCGTCAACAATTAATACAGGACTTGTATCATTAGCTTTGACCCAAAATCCCTGAAAAGGAGAAATCAATCCGTTCCCTAAATCTCCGGTTGTCCCATTCCAGGTTTTATATTGGCTGGAGGTGTAATCCCATATATAAATGGTGTTGTCAATATTTGTTTTCGTCCAGTTTCCTGAATCATCCCAGTCAATAGTGGCTGTGTAAGGGTTTCCAACAAGATTCCAGCCGGAATCGGCAGCAATGGTATATGTAACATCGAAATCTACTGCACCTGAAGGTTCCTGACCCTCAACGGTAAGATCTGCAGGAAGAGGGTTATTATAACGGGAGTCGGCTGCAATATTTCCAAATATATAAGTATATAAACCAAGACCTTCCTGAATAGAAGCAGATGCATTTGAAGGAGCTCTCCATCTTTGATTGTCGGTTCCGGGATAAGATTCAACATAATAAAGTACGTTAGGCTGAAGACTGTCAACAGGTGCATTTCCTAAAGAAGATCCTGCATATCCTTGTGTAGTTATAGCATCAAATAAATCACCATAATCTGAAGAAAGTGGGGAGGAGAGCAATCTCCAACCATTTGAACCGGAAATAGTTTGCTTCATCCTAAGTTTACCTGAGCCGATAGATTTAGTATTGGCAATTAAATTATTTCCGGATTCAATAATCAGAACACCGGATGTCAAACTTAGCGTCCCATTTACTTCAACATTATTATCGAGAGTTACACCCGAAGAATTATTGATGGTAAGATTATTTACAGATGAAGGAAGACCTGTACCTGCTACCTGGGCAGTAGATCCATTATATGTATAAGATCCTGAAGTTGAAAAAGAACGGGTATTGGTTCGAATACTCCCGGTAGAACCTGATGAAGCAATTCCGGCCGGGGAGCCAATTTGAAGTGTTCCTGAAGTGACCTGAAAAATTCCGGATCCGGATATAGATTTTGATCCGGTGGTTAAAATCCCTCCGTTTCCAACTCTTAAAGTAGAACTAATATTCACCTGAACAGAAGTTTGATTCACTATAGAAGTTGGGCTTGCAATAGTAACCACATCTCCATCACCAACAATTATAGTAGCGTTGTTAGTATTTCCGGGATTCGAGCTTGCAGCAGAACCTCCATGCCCGGTAGTTGACCAGGTACTGTTGGTAGACCAGTTTCCTGACTGACGACTGTAATAAACCAAACTCTCTTTTTTAAAACGCTTCTTATGATTAGATGATATACTCCCGTTGTCAGTACTTTCAAGGTTATTCATAGTAACTTCATATTCTATATTTTCAATAATAGTTGAAATTGTTAAAGTTACTTGCTTGCTATTTCCCGTGGTATTTAGTTCAGCGTTACTGATAGACACAGAAGCAGAATTACTTACCCTTCGAATACTGTAATTCCCAATAGTTTCAGCTTGCGCTTCTTTCATCGCTTTATTGAAAATAATAACTACGGTGGTGAGATTAGGTGAAACAGCTGATACAGCAAAAGGGTTTGGGCTGGCAATAGCGTCTTCGTCACCTTCTATATCCCCCTGAACATCTATTTGATCGTTTTCGTCAACATCAATATTTCCGCCACTTTCTACTACTAAATCGTTTTCAACTGTAATCGTATTACCACCTCCATCAGTATTAACTACTGATCCTGAATCTACTTTTACATTGTAGAAGGTAATGTCACTATCTAGTTTTACTTCTTGATCTCCATCTCCACTGAAAGTCACTGTACTCGAATCGGCATTAAAAGTACTTCCATTTTTAAATTCTAAATCACCCTCAAAAGTAACATTTGCAGAACCTGCATCAACAGTACCTCCGTTAGAAAATTTTGCATCTCCACCTATATTCAAATTCCCAGAATTCAGATCAAAAGTTCCGCCACTTTTCAGTTCTGTTTTACCTGTTATGTTTAGTGTGCCTGAATCTATACTTAGGTTACCATCGTTTTTAAATTCAGTATCACCTGTTACAGTTACAGTAGCATTTTGAATGTTTACGTTACCATCGCTTTTAGCGTCTAAATTTCCATTTATGGTTACATCGCCGGATCCAAAATTAACCGTTCCATTGTTTTCAACAATTGTATTTTTATTTAAAACAATAGAACCTGAATCAAGATTTAACACTCCGCCACTATTTACCTTCATATCACCATCAAATGTGATGTCGGCATCATCTCCATTAAAAACCCCGTTTATTTCTGTATTTCCATCTATTAAAACGGTACCACTTTCAGCGTTAAAGGTGCCTCCGTTCGGAATATCAAGTTTTCCAAACACAGTAAAATCTCCATTTCCAAGATTAACTGAACCAATAATTTCAACATCAATATCTTCTGAAGCTGTACCTGCTGTAAAACTACCATTAGTAATATTTATTTCCGGAGTACCATTCATGGTGAGTTCATTCTTCCCACCTGAACTTGCATTCATTAACAAATGACCGTTTATGATATTTAATTTGCCGCTTCCAAAAATATCGAGATCATCTGTAATTGTTAGAGTAGCATTATTACGAATTTTAAGCTGATCGCCGGGATTAGAATAGTACTGATTGATGATAACTGACTTTACCGTAACATTAGATGTGATTACGGGTCTCGGAGTTATATTATTTCGTAAAGCAACTGTTTGATTAGAAGACGGAATTCCAGAGGGATTCCAGTTACCTGCCACATGCCATGAAGAATCAACTGCTCCAGTCCATACCTTGTCCTGAGCTTTACTCTGTTCAACAGAGATAAAAGCAAAAACGACTAAAAGCAAATATGTAACTTTAGCTTTCATGCATTAGTAAATATACTGAAAGAACTATCCATTAAATACACTAAACGGCTATATGAGAATTATTTAATTAAATTTGATAAGGATTAACCAACTCTAATATTAAATTATAATTAAGTTTAGAAAGAGAAGTTTTAGCCAAATTTCAATTCTATTTGTACCTTTAGCTACAAGTAAAATTATTGACATCAGATCCACATTATGAAAGGCATTATTTTGGCAGGTGGTACGGGATCCAGACTCTATCCTTTAACCAAAGTTACGAATAAACATTTACTCCCGGTTGGTGAAAAACCAATGATTTATCACCCCATTGAAAAATTGATCGAAGTAGGAATACAAGAGATCTTGATAGTTACCGGAACAGACCATATGGGTGATGTGGTAAACTTACTTGGGTCAGGAAAAGATTTTAATTGCAGATTTACCTACAAAGTTCAGGATGAAGCGGGTGGAATCGCTCAGGCTTTGGGACTTGCAGAAAATTTTGCCGGTAATGATCCCGTTGTTGTTATTTTAGGAGATAATATATTCGAACACTCTCTTGATAAAGCTGTCAAAAACTATGATGGTTCAGGTGCTCAAATTCTTATTCAGGAAGTAGAAGACCCTGAGCGCTATGGTGTGGCAGAATTGGATGGAGATAATGTAATTTCGATAGATGAAAAGCCGCAAGAACCAAAATCTAATTTTGCAGTAACAGGCATTTACTTTTATGACAATAATGTATTTGAATGTATTAAAACGCTCAAACCATCGGGTCGGGGAGAATTAGAAATTACAGACGTAAATAATTTTTATATAAAACAGGGACAAATGAAAAGTTCGGTACTGGAAGGTTGGTGGACTGATGCCGGAACTCCTGATTCTTATAAACATGCAAACAAACTGGTGCAGGGTTAATTTATGAAGCTTTTGATCACCGGAGCCGGAGGTCAGCTTGGAAGGGAATGGGTTGATTTCTGCCAAGATCATGGTGTCAGTTACAATAGCTTTTCATCAACTGAATTGGATATTACCGACGATGATAAAGTTGATAAAATAATAGCTGATGTAGCTCCGGATGTATTGATAAACTGCGCGGCTTATACAAAAGTAGATGACGCTGAAGAAAACAAACAGACTGCGCTAAAGATCAATGCGGAATCCGTAAAAGAGTTGGCGGATGTTTGTAAAAGACATAATGTTAAACTGGTTCATTATTCTACGGATTATGTATTTTCAGGATCAATATCAGACAAAGAAAATAATCCCGAAGGATATAAAGAAGAAGACTCTACAGATCCGGTAAATGCTTATGGATATTCTAAATTGAAAGGAGAAGAAGCGATCAAGAACTCCGGGTGCGAATTTCTGATACTGCGAGTTTCATGGTTATGCGGGCAGTACGGACACAATTTTATTAAAACGATGCTGAAACTCGGGTCAGAAAGAGATGAATTGAATGTAGTAAACGATCAGTTTGGTAGTCCGACTTTTGCGGATCAGGTTGTGGAACAAACCTTTGAATTACTTCAACAAAACAAAACCGGGTTATATCATTTAAGCTCTGAGGGAATTACAACCTGGCATCATTTTTCCAAGGAGATTTTCAAACAGAAGGGAATAAATGTAAACGTAAATCCGGTAAGTTCGGCTGAGTTCCCAACTAAAGCTAAAAGACCATTTTTTTCCAAGTTAAGTACTCAAAAAATTAGTAATGTTGACGGCGTCCCGATCCTGGATTGGAAAGCAGGTTTACAAAGATTGTTAAAACAGTTATAAGAATGAAAATTTCAGAAAGCAGAATAAAAGGAGTGTTCGTTTTTGAACCCAATGTTTTTGAAGATGAAAGAGGATACTTTTTTGAATCATTCAGAAAATCTCATTTAGAAGAAATAGGATTTGATTTAGAATTTGTACAGGATAACGTATCGAAATCTTATGAAGGAACGATCAGAGGTTTGCATTATCAAATTACAAGTCCACAAGACAAACTCATTAGTTGTTTAAAAGGAGAAGTGCTGGATGTGGCTGTAGATGTAAGAAAGGACTCTCCCACCTTTGGAAACTATGTTGCATACAAGTTATCAGAGAAGAATCACCGGTCTTTATTGGTCCCTAAAGGATTTGCTCATGGTTTTTCAGTATTAAGTGAAGAGGCGATTATTTCATATAAATGTTCAGATTATTATAACAAAGAGGGAGAGAGAGGAGTACGTTGGGACGACCCGTTGATAAGAATCAACTGGGATGTCAGTAAACCAATTCTTTCCGAAAAAGACAGAAAACTCCCACTATTTTCATCACTTAAAGAAGAGGATACATTTTGAAGAAGATCATTGTTACCGGAGGTGCCGGTTTTATTGGTTCAAATTTGATACTGAAATTATTCAAGGATAATCCTGACTGGACTATCATGAATATTGATAAGCTGACCTATGCATCAGATACTTCTTATTTAAAACCATTAAAGGACTCGGAAAGATACTATTTTAAAAAGATCGACTTGGTCAATCGTGAAGAAGTGCAAGATATAGTAAAGAATTTCAAGCCCGACGGGGTTTTCCATTTGGCAGCCGAATCCCATGTAGATAATTCCATTTCGGGACCAGAACCATTTATTCTTTCGAATGTTGTTGGAACGTTTAATATTCTGGAAGAGTGTCGTCAACTATGGCAAGATAATGAAGAAAGCTGGAAAAATAATCGCTTTGTGCATGTTTCCACGGATGAAGTTTATGGCGAACTTGAAGACGATGGATTTTTTACCGAACAAACCCCATATGCTCCAAATTCTCCATATAGCGCTTCCAAAGCCAGTAGTGATATGATCGTAAGAGCATATTTTCATACTTACGGAATGAATGTGGTTACAACCAATTGTTCTAACAACTACGGACCACATCAGCATGATGAAAAGTTGATTCCTACTGTAATCCGAAACGCGATCAATCACAATCCGATACCGGTGTATGGCAAAGGTGAAAATGTTCGTGATTGGTTGAATGTGATCGACCACTGTTCGGCGCTGGAAACAGCTTTCTTGAAAGGAACAGCCGGAGAAGTATACAACATCGGAGGAAACAACGAATGGAAGAATATTGAACTGGTTCACAAGCTTTGTGATTTACTGAATGAGGAAGTAGGAAATGGGCCTGACGGTGATTATAAAAACCTCATCAGTTTCGTAACTGATCGACTTGGGCATGATTTCCGATATGCAATTGATGCATCAAAGATTAAGAACGAATTGGGCTGGGAGCCGTCCACTGATTTTGATGGAATGCTGAGAGACACAGTTTTGTGGTATGTAAAGAAATACAATGCATCAATTAAGAATTAAGAATGATCAATTTTTAATTCTTAATTGAATAATTCTTAATTGGAGCGAATGAAATGAGCGACAGAAATTATTGGTTAATGAAATCTGAACCTGATGCCTATAGCATAGATGACCTGGAACGAGATCAGGTTGAGCCTTGGGACGGAATAAGAAACTATGCTGCCCGAAACTACATGCGGGATGAAATGAAGGTAGGGGACAAAGTATTGTTTTATCATTCCCAAATTTCTCCACCTGAAATTGTAGGAACGATGGAAGTAGCCAGCGAACCATATCCTGATCCGACCCAATTCGATCCTGATTCAAAATATTTTGATGCGAAAAGCAGTGAAGAAGACCCAACATGGATATTAGTGGATGTGAAGTTTGTCCAAAAATTCGATAAACCTGTGGACAGGGAAGCTATGAAAAAAGAATCGGCTCTAGATGATATGGAACTGTTCAGGCTTTCCCGATTATCCATTACTCCGGTTAGAGAAGCTGAATGGAATAAAATTATGGAAATGGCAGAGGGATAATGCTGTTAGTTTAAGACTGGCTTTTCAGTGCCACTTATAGTTAGTCTTTTCCAGAGGATCAATTGATTTAAATTCATCAAAATCTTTTTGATTATTATTGATCCACCAATCATAATAAGCACTCGCAGCAACATTATGAGAAAGGCTATCAGATACTAAAGTGAATTTTTCAGAATCTCTAAGTTCCAAAACCGGGTTCTGAGAAGGAAATCTCTTATTCATTTGCTGGCTTGTTGCTGAAGCTACCCGGATCGATTCAATTGTCCATAAAATATACATCCCTAATTTAGACTCCGGATCATAAAAAGAGGATGACGGATTGTATGGGAAGTTTGTTATTATTTGATCTTCATTTCGGTATTGAAGCAATTCAGAAATGTCTTCAAAATCAAAATCAGGAAGATCCAAATATTCGTATTGATTGGACTTTAGTAACTCAACATAAGTTTCGACATCCAGAACAAATACCTCATCACTAGCTTGTTTATCACAGCTTTTTAGAGTTAGTAATAAAACTAATAAGAAAAAGTATTTTAATACTTTCATTACAAGAGTTTTAGATATTTAATTATACTCTGAGATATAAAATATCAAATTGAATTCAATACTGGAAGAGCGTGTTACATTCTTCTTAATTTATTGCGAGATTAGAAACCTACTGTTTCCAAAAAGCAGGAGAAAAGATGATAAGAACGGTAAAGATCTCCAGACGGCCGATCATCATCAGCATGATCATTACCCATTTTCCGAGATAAGGCATTTTGGCAAAACTGTCGGTGGGACCGAATTCTCCCCAACCGGGACCAATGTTACCAAGTGCGGCTATACTTGCTCCGGCTGAAGACATGATATCATATCCGAATAGTGAAATTACAAACGCCCCCAATCCGAATATGAACATATACAGGATGAAAAAACTCAGTACTGTACGTTGAATATTTTGATTGATGGCCTGATCTCCGATCCTTACCGGAAGTATGGCTTTAGGGTGAATGATCTGCTTAATTTCACGACCTGTATTTCGGATCAGGATCATCCAGCGGATCATTTTAATTCCACCGCCTGTAGAACCCGCACTTCCGCCTGTAAAGAAAAAGAGAAGAAGGAGAAAGGCTCCGAAAGAGTACCATAATTCGTAATCATCGGTTCCAAATCCTGTAGTTGTAATAATAGCTACTGCCTGAAAAGCTCCTGAGCGAATTGCTTCCAGAATAGTATATCCATCAAAAAACCAAAGAGAGAAAGATATCCCGAGGATTCCTATCATGGTAATGAGGGTATAGAATCTGGTTTCCCGATTCGCAAAAAATGGCTGGAATTCACCACGCAGTAAACGAAAGTGCATAGCGAAGTTAATTCCTGCCAAAAACATAAATATGGTGATAATGGTATCTATATAAGCTGAATCGAATGCAGCAATACTTGTGTTTTTAGTAGAGAAACCTCCTGTTGCAAGAGTTGCAAAAGCGTGATTAATGGCTTCAAACCAATCCATGGAAGGATGGAGCCACAGAAGTAAAAACTCAGCTCCGGTAAAAGCAACATATACCACCCATAGCAATTTTGCTGTTTCCTGAACTCTTGGCGTTAATTTATCAGCAGTTGGCCCCGGTGATTCTGCCTGAAAAAGCTGCATACCACCAATTCCCAGAAGTGGGAGAATTGCCAAAGAAAGCACAATGATTCCCATTCCTCCCAACCAATGAGCAAGCGATCGCCAGAATAAGAAACTTTTGGGTAGATCTTCGATAGCAGGATTTACAATTCCGGTACTGGTTGTTCCGCCCAAAATGGTAGAACCCGTAGTTGATAAACCGCTCATGGTTTCAAAAACGGCATCGGTGTAATTAGGTAGAATTCCAGAAATAGTGAAGGGTAATGCGCCTACCAAAGAAAGCGCGAGCCAGGTTAAACTTACTACCAAAAAACCTTCACGTATCCTGAGTTCTTCTTTAGGTTTAAAGAAAAACCAAAGCAATCCACCTAACCCAAATGCAATTCCTGCAGACACCACAAAAGTATACCAGGTATCTTGTCCGTAGATCAGATCAATTCCGGCGGGTAACAGAAGTGCGAACCCCATAAAAAAGATGAACGCACCCAGAATTCCCAATACAACCAGAAAATCAATGGTAGGGCGGTTAAAAGCGCTTATTACACTTTTACTATTAGGCATTACTGAAAAGCTTGGTTACTTTATCTATAGCTTCAGGCAAACAGAACACCATCACCCGGTCTCCGGCCTGAATTACCGTTTTACCGGTTGCAATTTCAACCGATCCGTCACAAAGAACTCCACCAACTATACAACCATCCGGGAGTTTGATCTTTTGAATTTGTTTATCTACTACTTTAGATTTCTCTGAAACCAAAAGCTCAATTACTTCTGCTTTAATTCCACGGAGTTCCGTTACAGAAATCACATTACCACTTCTTACATAACGGTGAATTTCATTCGAAGCAGCTACTTTTTTATTTACGACTGCATCAAGACCTATTGTTTGAGAAAGAGGAATGAAATCAGGCTTAGAAACCAGTGCAACTGTCTTTTTAACATCCAAATGCTTTGCCATCAAGCAGGAGATAATATTTGATTCCTCGTCATCGGTTACCGCAATAAAAGCATCCATATCAGTAATTCCTTCTGAAGCTAACAGATCAGGGTCCGTCGGATTTCCGTTCAGGATCATTGCATTTTTTAATTCAATGGCGAGTTCTTCTGCTCTTTCGTAATTAGGCTCGATGAGTTTTACTGACCAGTCCTTTTTCTCATCTCCACATAAAATACGGGCAATAGTTGTACCGATTCCGGAGCCTCCGGCAATCATTATTCTATTCAGATCTGTTTCTGATTTACCGGTAGTAGCTATGATAGCCGGAATGTCTTCCGTTTTTGCCAGGATAAAGACCTGATCAAAAGTCTGAAGTTTCATTGGGCCACGAGGCATTAATGTTCTGCCACGACGAGCAATAGCGACTACACGAAATGTTATATCATCGTTTTCTGAAGCATATTCGATCAGCGTTTTTCCTATCAAAGGAGCATTTCTGTCCAATCGGATTCCTACAAGTTGCATCAGGTCATCAGCCAGATTGATCACATCACTGGCCGCAGACCGTTTTAAAAGCTGAGCTATTTCCTGTGCGGCACTGAGTTCAGGGTTGATCATTACATCAATTCCCAGATCGGTAGCTTTTAAAGGGGAGTCGCGATGAGAAAATTCGTCATTTCTGACCCGGGCGATCACCATTTTGGCACCCAGTTTTTTACTGATCATGGACGCGATCATATTTACTTCATCCACACTGGTTACAGAGATCACGATATCTGCTTCAGAAACACCTGCTTTGTTCAGGTCGTTAGCTGATGTAGCATTTCCTTCTTTACATAGTACATCCAAAGTTTCTGATGCTTTTGATAACGATTCTTTGTCGCGATCTAAAATTATTACATCGTGCTTTTCCTTGGAGAGTACACTAGCAAGGTCGTACCCAATTTCTCCGGCACCAATTATTATGATCTTCAAAAAGAGCCTTTTTTCGTAATTTGTTAACGAATTAAACTACTGTGTTTTTGAGTGAAATGAAAGATTTTGAAGCAGTATAACTGAATAGTTATTCGGTTATAATAACCACATCAATAGTTACCGGGCTCGATCTTGCTACCCGTTGATCAGTTACCTGAACTGTAAATCTATTTTCACCTTTAACCAGTTGAACGCCAATTTGTTTACCCGTTCCAAGTGTGCTTCCTCTTTGTTTCCAGGTATAGATTACATCAGAGTCTTCTCTGTTTACAGAAGGAGCTCTGAGAATCATTGATGGGTTTGCAGGATTCCATTCAATAGTTTGTGTTTCAGGACTTTCAGTGAAACTAAGTCGTGGAACAACCTGAAGAGAGAATTCCTGTGATACTAACTCGGAACCATTTTGAACATATGCGAGAGTAAGAGTTTTATTACCCGGTGTTGTTGATGTCCATGTTAGGGAAAATTGTCCCTGATTTTTAAATCTCCACGGGTTTTCTATTTTGATATCAGGTAATGATAAAGCTCCGCCCACAGCTATCAAGTTTGGAAGGTCAGGATCAGCCACTGGTAACAGCTTTGGAGTTACCCGAATTACAGCACTGTCTACTGAGTTGGAGAGTCCTCTGTTGTCATTCTGTATCAGAACAAGCTTGTGACCTTGTTGATTGGTTACTTCAAAAGTTGGGTTTGGTATTATATTTCCATCAAGTTTCCATGTAGAAGTCAATACATCTTCATCTCGGTCCAGAGTTGATGCATTTCTGAAACTGACAGTCTCGTTCAGATACACTGCTTCAGGAGCAATAATGGAAGGAGAAGGCTTACTATTGGCAAAGAATGTTTTTTCGGCAGAAACAGTATTATTTGTTGCTGTTGTATTGTCGGTGATCTCAAGTTTAACGGTATGATCTCCCGGTTGAATCGCTTTTATGATTTCGGCAGCATTTTCACTGATCAGTTGCCCATCCATATACCATTTATAAGACTTAACGAAGCCATCAGGATCTCTGGAACTCAAAGCATCCAGTTTAAGATCTGTTCCGGCCGGTATATTTGAAGGTAAATTCCAGGTTATAACCGGAGGTGCATTAACCTTTATACTTTTGGTGATGCTTACGGTATTACAATTTGTTTCTGAATTGGTTTCCAGTTCAAGGCTGACAAGATATTCACCGGGTTCATCAAAGGTATAGGTTGTATTAAGTCCTTCAACAACTTCTTGTCCTTTTTCAGAATCAATAACCCATTTAGCAGATTTAAAACCACCATCAGCTGATGATGCGGATCCATCCAGTGTTACTGCTTTTCCGGGAACAGTATATTCAGGAAGCTCAAAACTTGCTTCAGGTCCTTCAACTACAGTTACTGTTGCAGTTGTTTGGCTGATGTTACTGCAACGGCCTGATCCCGAACCTTCAACGGTTAGTGAAACTGTGTAAACTCCGGGGGTAGTAAAAATATGATCGATCACAGCTCCGGTTTTTGATTTTCCATCACCTGTATCCCAACTAAAGGATGGGAGGGAGCCGGAAGGATCTGTACTCGAGGATCCGTCAAACCTGATGCTGTTGTTTACGCAAATTGTAGTATCGGATAAATTTAGCTTAGCTACCGGAGAACCTTCAATGATAACAGGGATAGTGGCTACAGTTTGTTCTTCAGTAAAACCATCATTCAAAGTAAGTTTGGCTTCATAAATTCCGGGTGTTTCATATACATAAGATGGATTAGCCTGATCAGAAGACGCTCCATTTCCAAAACTCCAGTTTACACTGAAAGGATCTCCGTCAGGATCAAAGCTCTGTGAGCTGTTAAATAAAACCGTTTGTCCGGTACAGGAAGCAATTTCAGATGCAACCACTGCTTTAACCGGTCTGTTTATTAAAACTCTGATGGATTCCTCTGCAATACTATTTTCAAGCCCCAAACCATCATCAACAGTAAGCCCAATGAAATGTACTCCAGGTTCACTTGCCTGCCATGTAAAAGAAGATTCGTTTCGTTTTGTGCCATCCGGCAAAGTCCATTCAAAAGTCAATGGATTTTCATCAAGGTCATAACTTGAGGTGGCATCAAGTTTTACTGAAAGAGCATTGGATCTTAAAACGGTTTCTGTAACGATCAGAGGCTGGTGATTTACTTTCAGTTCTCCCGATACAGTAGAGCTGGAGTTCGATAAATCGTCGTTATCTGTTACTGTTAGTGTAAAAGATTTGGTTCCACTTTCTCTGAAAGTTCGTTGAATTACACGGCCTCGGAGTGTTACTCCGTCATTAAATTCCCACTTGTATCGTGCGATGCTTCCATCCAGGTCGTATGATTCTGCGGCAGAGAACCTAATTTCTTTATTTGGAGCTACGAAACCCGCATCAGTAACCCAAACAGGAGTAGGCGGTGTGTTTACACGTACTTTTTTGGTTTTAATTCCTTCAGCAAGTTCATAACCTGAATCGTCTTTTACCCTTAGTGAGATATTTGCGTTTCCTGTTTTACTTAAACTGGTGGTAATTGTACTGCCTGTTCCAATTAATTCTCCTTCGTTATACCACTCATAACTGGTTATCAACCCATCGCTGTCGGTGCTTATGGAGCCGTCTAATGTAAATTCCTGCCCGGGAGCAACGACAACAGGTGAAATAAAATCTGCTATCGGATATTGGTTGATCAACAAGATATGCTCGGTGGTTCTGGAACTGTTTGAAAGTCCTTCACCATCGTTTACCTGAAGAGTAACTCTGTATTCTCCTGTTTTGGAATATGTATGCTGAACCCTAGGTCCTGTTCCTGTATTTCCATCTCCGAAATCCCATCTGTATGTACTTAGTGTGGATTCTGAATCGCTACTTTGTTCTGCTGAAAAAGTTACTCTGGAACTTGAAGTTACTTTTGCGGCAGTTATTATCGGTTGAGGAGGAGTATTTATCCGAACGGTTTTAGTAAGTTCCTGAATCGAATTAGAAACACCTCTGCCATCATCAACTATAAGTTTTACACGATAAGTACCCGGATCAGAAAATTGAAAATCTGATACTGCTTCAGAAGCTATCAGATTGTCATTCACAAACCATTTATAGGTTAATGGATTATTATTCCCATCAGTGGAACTACCAGCATCAAAAGTGATATTATCTCCCGGAGCGGCTTTTTCTCTTAATGTGAACTGAGGCACCGGGGGTGCATTAACTTCGTATCTTTTATTAATTGAGTATAAGCCGTTAGTGGATCCGGATCCATCATCTAAAGTAAGATTAAGGGTGTATGAACCCGGCTCTGAGTGATTTACAGTTACTGTTTCACCATTTGATGAACCCGTTATACCGAGACCTCTCCAAGAATAGATTAAAGAATCATTGTCTGCATCGGTTTGATTACTTACGGTAGCAGTTACATTTTCACCTGTTCCAATTAGTGAAGCAATATTTAACTCAGCATAAGGCTGTGTGTTAACGCGCATCTGAATTTGTCTTTCATCTGTAGCGCAAGTAGGATTGGAACCACCATCCGAAACTCTGAGAGTTACATTATAATTACCGGAAATTGTACTTGAAAACCGGAAAGATTCTGAATTACCTCTTGGTGAGCCATTCACATACCATTGGTAGGTCAAAGGCTTGCCTTCAATATCATATGAATTTGAGCCTGACAGTAATACAGTTTCAGTAGGCGATATCACACGTTTTGGAACAGATACTCTTGCTACGGGAGGAGAATTTATAAATACTGATTTTGTATATGTCCAATATTCAGGAAAAAGTGATCTTTGATTGGGAATTAGCACTGTATACTGCAGCTCACCGGGAGTATCAGACGAAATGGTTGGTGTTTTACCGGAAGCAACTTGTTGATTATCGAGTATCCATCTGGAGTTGCTGATTTCTGCGTTATTAAAGTCGTTTCCGGCTAATTCAAATGTTTTCTCAGTACATTGTTGAGTAGGAACTTCATTAATGCCCAGATTGGGTTTCCTGTTATTCTCACTAACAAATGGCTCTAATAACCAAAGAACGGGTGCGTCAAATCCATATACTGTCAATGTATTAATTCGATCTGATGATCCTGTAATATTCAAACCCCAATTGTTTTTTAAACCGAATTTTGAGGCAGGGATACCGGAACGGGACAGGTCAAAAATTTCTCCAAAAGAATCAATTTTACGAACTCTTGAATCTTCTTGTCCGCTGGCAACTAAGCGGGGTGAATCAGAAGCTTCCTGCAACACATAAGGTTTAAGTTGAAATACAGAACTTCTTTGTGAATTAAAAAGCCCGATTGACAGATCGACCCCAATAATTTGCCAGTTTTGACCGGATAAAATCTGTCCGGTTGGCGAACTAACACGGAAGTTAAAACTATTTACATCATCTCCATTATCAGTTGAGACACGGATTATATAACCGTTGGCCGAAGTATTATCGATATCAGATAAAGCAACCCATCTGTTTTTAAAACGTTCTTCGCTTTGGGTTGTTAGCTGTGCTACTCTATTTGATGGATTAGCTTTAGACCGTAATGTTCCATTTTCAATATTATATAATTCATCAAAAGGGAATAATGAAAATGAGGTAGAAGTATTAGCGCCATTTTGAGTAACAATATCTACCGCGCCACCTAATCCTGCATCAAAGATCTCAATTTTACCTGATTGTGGAGTACTGGAAGGTTTGATCCAAATATCATACTGATTTCGGCTATCTCCACTAATGATTGAAGTACTTTTGCCGGATATAGAAAGGTAGACTTCCTGTGCAAAAATAGAGTGCGAGACAAATAATAAAGTAAGAACGAGTGTTAGTCGTTTTATCATAATAACCCGATCGAATTTACTTAACCGTATAGGATTTGGACAATGTTTCTATGCCTGTTTGATTCGCCTTAAATGTAATGGAAAGTTTGCCTTGTTGCACGTTCATTGTTACACCCCATCTACCTTGCGAATCTGTTTTTACAGTTTTTATAGTTTCACCATTTTTAAGCTCTACTTCCATTTCAGGAAAAGCACGTCCAGTTATTGTTTTTGCAGAATTTGTAGCAGAAATATCTTCTTTTAAATCCAACCCATCAAGTTTAACTTTGAAAAGATCTGCTTCCGTTAAATGTACAACACGAAGTTCTTTGCGAGTGGTATTCTGAGAGCCATCTGTTGAAGTGACATTAATGATTTGATCATTAGATTCTAATGAAACTACACTGCTGAAAGTGCCGGAACCTGATACCTTAGTATTTTTACCATTTACTACTACAATGGCGTCAGGTTCAGTTACACCTGTTACTGTAACAGAATTTGATAGCACAAAATGAACCTTCTGGCTAAACTGATCACCAAAAATTGGAGGAGATTTGGTGTCCTGATTTCTTATCACTAAAAATTTATCAGTAAAAGGTCCCTTAAGTCCGAGATCATCTACGGATTGAACTCTTACATAGGTTGTGCCAAGAGAAAGGTCTTCCATCAGGATTCTGGGATTGCTTACTTCTTTAACTATCACATTTTCATCAAAATTATAAGCAGTACTATATTCTACTCTATACTTTACTGCATTATCAACACCGGAAAAATTCAGAAGAAAGTCACTTTGATAAATTATGGTGTCCAATTTTGAAGTTAAGTATTTGGGTGAGGGTAAAAGCTTTACAGGAGGCAGGGGAGCTGCATTTCCACGAATAATTGTTCCTTCATCTTTTCGGATAGTTACAACAACGTTATTTGCTGAAACCTGAGCATCACCATCGTAGTTGGAGAGCCTTACATCAGTTCCACCTGTATTTTCTGCCAGAAAATTTTGTGTATTCAACTCTGTAGTTGAGCTTCCTGCATTCAAAATATATTTACTTCTCTCTTTACCAACTGCGGAAAGTTTAGAAAGTAAACCACCTTCTACCAAAGTGATTTCAGCATCGGCACTTTTGTCAAGTTTATCTATTCTGGACTTTCTGATAATTGCAGTGGTGCTTGGATTAACTATGATATTACTTCCATCAGTAAAAGCTAAAGTTGCATAACTTTCCTCTTGGGTTCTGACGCCGTGCGATTCTTCAAACAGATCACCCACAAAAGCTTCATTCCAACCGGCAAGTAATCCTAACCTTTTGTCAACAAGTCCGTTTTTGGTAATTAATTGAGCTTGTATCGACACCAATCGGTTACTGTTCAGTGTTCTCTCCAAAGCGTCAACGGAAGGTTTTAGTTGTTCACTTATAGACAGAGCATTTTCTAAGTTTCCATTTCTGATCTCATCCAGAAAATCACTGAACAACTTGTTGGTATCATTTAGTTGATTAGTAGCAAAGATAGTAGCACCCTCGCTAATCAGCTTATTCGTTCTTTTTTGTTGATCTTCAAAAATGAGTGTGGAATTGGTAAGGCTTCTCAGTTTAAGCAGATCACCACTCGAAAGAGTAAAAGTATTATTTGTGATGTTATGGTCAGCAAGACTAACAACAACAGGCCAGTTCAGAGAACTACCGGCATATCTTTGTGATATTTGTTGAAGCTTATCGCTTGAAAAAGACACAGGAGACTGAGCTTGAACACCTAAAGAAATAAAACTTATCAGGATAGTTATTGTCAGTGATTTCATTATCCGGCTTTATATTTTTTTGGGAAAGTTAGTATAAATCTACTTCCGATCTTAGCTGAAGATTCCAATGCAATATCGCCATGATGACGTTGCATAATTTGTTTTACATAAGCCAATCCAAGTCCTGTTCCTTTTTCACGAGCAGCTTTGATATTAGATTTTACCCTGAAAAATTTCTCAAATACTTTGCTCTGATCTTCAATACTGATTCCGTAGCCATAATCGGTAATTGAAACTATAACGGATTCACGGGTTGATTTAAGGTCGATGTCAATGACTCTTTCAGGTTCTCCATATTTTACAGCGTTACTGAGAATGTTTTGAATGGAATCAAACACCAGATCTCTGTCTGCCTCTATATTAAACTTTTTTCCTGTCTCTGTAACTGAAAGAGATAGACTCTTGGAAGAAAGCAATGGTTTAGACAACATCGTAACGTCTTCGATTACTTCTTTAACATCAATTTCTGACACATTTAGAGAAGTATTTCCTGCCTCAAGTTTTTGAACTTCCAGAAAGCGATTTACTAGCTCGTTCATCCGTTCCCCTGAGTTAAGTACTTCCTGCATCAGGGTTTTAGATTCTGCAGGTTCCATATCATCAGTTTCAATAATTAGCCTGGATAAACCTACAACACCTGTAATAGGATTCTTCAGCTCATGAACAATCACATTGATCATATCATTACGTTTGATGTCTAACAAGCGATCTTCGGTCTTATCATGAATAATCACGTAGGCTCCGATCTCTTCATTACTTTCATCCAGAATGGACAGGTATTGGAAGTCATAGAAGTACTCTATGCCTTCAATGGTTGAATGGGTTAATGAAGACTGGTTTACTTTTATGGTAAAGGGATCAGGGTAATGTAAAGCTTGATTCGATTCTGAAACTTTGATGTTGGAATGATTAAGTATCTTATCCAGCGATGCGTTTTTCGGATTCAGTTTCAGGTCTTCTAAAAATGAAATAAATTGATTGTTGATAAAAGTGAAAGTTCCTTCTTCACCAATTATACCTATCAGATCTTCAGAATAGGTAACCATATATTTATTTTTCCACTCTTCTAATATGATCTTTTCAACATTCAGTTTTTGATAGCGGCTTAAGGTAGCTCTGATATTTTCCAGAGTATCATGCATAGGCTGAAATTCAGGAAGCGAAACCTGCTTAATGCGGTGGTCGAAATCCAGATTTCCTAAATACTCCACGTCTTCTAAAAGTAGCTTTATAGGCTTGTTTACACGTAAGCTTACATACCAGCTAAACCCGAACATAAATAACAGAACAAATGCCGCAGTGTAGTAAGAAAAACGCAGAAGTTTGTTAACCGGTTCAAGTATGAATGCATCATCTACAGCTACCAGATGCCAAAAAGGAATTGTTTCAAACCGCGAAGAAAGCACATACCAGTTTTTTGAATCAATAGTTATCATCTTTTCATCTGAAAAACTGGTCTCACCAATTAAGTCATTTGGAAATTGAAAGGTTGAAGATGGAGTGACACTTTCTCCCAGTGAATTCGAGATACTGGTAAAGTAGGAGCCGCCAAGCGGAATGTTGGTAAGGCTGTTATTCAAATTCTGAGCATTAAAGTATAACCGAAGTTTGAAAACATTAGAACCTATCTGAAAAGCTCTTTCCGTAATAAAGAAATCTACAGTTTGTTCAGGGTGATTTACTAACGCTGTATTGGTGGTTTCATCAATTCGGGATGGATACCAATCAATCTGTTCAATAGTAAAATCAATTGAATTATAAATACCGCGAATCAGATCTATTTCTTCGTCACTTTCAGTGTCAGCAATTATAACTCTCATTAAGCCGGGAGTATAATTTATAGCTTTGTTAGCTAATTCAGGAGCATTACCCGGATCCTGAGAAAGATCCTGTGCAAGTCTGATAGTGGAATTCAGCCAGTTTCTTATCGTACCATCTGTTTGTCGCAGAGTATATTCCTGAAGCTGAGATACAATAGTGGTTCTCTCTTTAACGATCTTATCCTGATATTCAGGTTTTATAAAAACCCATATCAAAGTAATCGCTGCCATAATAAGAAGCGATGAAATCAAAAAAATTCGATCCCTGAGAGTTAGTTTTTGAAACATGTACAATTTAGTTAACTGACCAAAGGTCTGCTTTTATACTTAAAAATACGATTAGAAAGATATCATAATTCAAAATACGGTGCTTTACACCAAATTAATGAGTTAATGAAAGGATAATATTTAGTTAACAAAAGTTTAAGCTGAAAAATAGATTTTTTCATTGAACGAAAAGTTAGACTTTGATTCTGGGTAGTGATTTTAATTCGAAGGCAAAAAGCATCCTTAAAAGGATGTATATCGACTCTGATGGAGAGGAGGGAGTGCGTGTTTCTGTTAAAGCTATTTCTGAAGAACTTGGTATTGATAAAACGGAAGCCAGGAATTTATTTGAATATCTGGAGTCTAAGAGATGTTTAAAGATCGAGACGTTAGGAGGGGAATATTTATACGGACATGTTTCTCTTACAAAAAAAGGATTGGCGCGATCTCAGAAATAAAAAAGGCCCCGATTCGGAGCCTTTTAAAAAAAATTCTAAATACTAACTTTATTTTTCTGCTTCCAAGATATCATCAATTCTGGTAAGTACATCGTTTAGATGAGCTCGGGTTTCAGCATTTGTTCGAGAGGAAATATTACTTACCACTTCCTTTCTCAATTCTGTTAATTCATATCGAAGAGCCGGTCTGATATCTGAATCTTTGATATCAAGAGTAGGACCTCTGAATCCGCCACCTTGTGTATCTTCTTCAAACATGGCAGATATCGAACTCAGATATTCTCTTTGTAGGTTTCTTCTGAATGCATCAATATTATTAGTACCAGAACTGTAAACTTCGCTCCAGATTCCTTTTCTGATATCTTCAAGTGCTTCATGAAGCGGATAAGAATCTTCGTCAAATTCAGCTTGTTCAGATAAACGAATCATTGCTCCGGCATTCATAGTGGAGCGCAAAATTCCTGACTGAAGATTTTTGATAGTGTTTGTTACACCCTGAGCCTGGATTCTGTAAAGAATATCTTCATCCAATAACCAATCCGGTGTAGTAAATGCATGCTCATTCAGAAACGTCATCGCCTTTTTCTGGTATTCTTTGGAAACAGGGGTGTAAACCCATCCTTCCTGATCAGAAGCTTTTCTGGACTGATAAACTCCTCCGATATTGGTAGCAACGTGGCGAGCATAGCGTGACCATTGTCCGATCAATTCACCATAGATCTCTTCAAGATCATCGTAACCTTCGCCATCGGTAGAAGTCCATTCAATTAAGTTTGGAACAACTCTTTTTAAGTTCATTAAACCATAAGTACTGGATTTAACAGGATCGTCTCCCAGATCTTCAGTTTGTGAAGAAGGATCATAACCAGTTGAAGATGCAAATCTGTAAACAGGATCATCAGCTTTGGCCTCGATCCAGCTATCCAGTGTTTCCAATTCATCTTCGGGAGTTTCTGCATCAGGAATTACTCTGTAACCCCAGTTAACAGAATATTTGTCGTAAGGACCGATCTGCCTGATAAAACGAATGTTCTCATCACCCGGTTGTGCAATATAATTCTGACGGGCATATTCCATGATGGTTGTCGCGATTCCCCACTTTTGTGTAAATGAACCTGATCTTAAAGAATCAGTAGGGTAGGCAGAACTTGATTGCATATTATGAGGCAAACCGATTGCATGACCTACTTCATGAGAAATTACACGGCGCATAGTTTCACCGATCAGGTCATCATCCAATTTAAGCTTTCTTGCGTCCGGATTTGCTGCACCTGTTTCGATCATTAACCGGTTTCTGTAGGATCTCATGTGGTTGTGAAACCATACTATATCGCTTTCAATGATCTCACCTGATCTTGGGTCAGAAACACTTGGTCCAACAGCATTACGGACAGTGCTGGCAACCCATCTCACAGTTGAATAGCGAATATCTTCTGCGCTCCAGTCTGGATCTTCTTCTTTTGTAGGTGGAATTTTGGCTTGAACCGCATTTTTAAATCCTGCTGCTTCAAAAGCTTCATTCCAGTCTAAAATCCCTTCAATGATATAAGATCGATATTTTTCAGGAGTAGCCGGATCCAGGTAGTAAACGATAGGTTTTACAGGCTCAACCAATTCACCACGAGCATAAGCTGCAGGATCTTTAGGCTCTAATCTCCATCTTCTGATATATTCTTTCTGAGCTGCTTTTTGTTCATCAGAACCATAATCTATTTGTCTGATGCTGAAATATCCAACTCGGTAATCTGCGTATCTTTTTCGCATGGGTTCTTCAGGCAAGAGTACAATAGATTGACTTACTTCAACTGAAAGAGTTTGAGTGTATCCGGCGCTTGGGGGATTGGCGGCAACGTATGTCATAACCTGACGAACTTCTATATTCTCAGGGAAGCTCTTTACTGATTCCACAAAACTGCGGTCGGTATCTAACCTGCGTACCTGATAGGTTCTTCTCAAATAAGACGGAATCCCACTAATTGCTTCTACATCTTTAGTAAAAAGATCGGTTACATCAATAACTACTCCTGAAGAGTCCTTACTTAAAGCTTCGATATCAAAAGCAGCAATAACAGGTTCATAGTTATTAGCGCGAACTGATTCATATACCGGAAGTTCTTCATCTGCAATAGCTTCATATGATTTTTTTCTCAATAAGATCTTGTCTTTATTTCTGGAAAAACTAACTACCTGTTCAGCTGATTTTGATCCCGCAGAACTAAAACCCGAGAAACCGGGAGGAACGCCCGCAATTCTGCTAACCATTAACATTTCTCTATTTAAAAGATCGTTGCTGATCTCAAAGAAGTATTTTCCTTCTTGCTCATAAACAGTGAATACACCTTCATCTTTTGTAGCATTTTTGTTAATAACTTTATCAAAAGATTTAATGCCTCCTTTAGCGGAAGGTCGGGAAGTGCTTGGAGTAGTTGTTTTATTAGATGTAGATTTCTTGGCTCCTGTACAACCGGCAAAACTAAGTGCCGAAGCAAGGATCAGGCTCAAAAAGAGATTACGATATTTCATTTATAGATAGTTAGTGTAATTTGATTGCACGAAAGTATGTAAAAAAAGAAACTGCATTCGTAAAATGGTTTTATTTATCCAGATTTCGGATCGAAGCTTTACTTTCAAATCCGAATCTGTCTATATAAGTAACTTGTATTTCCTGAAGAAGTGAAATTTGAGGTGCATTCAGGGAATCAACACTTTCTGATTGAACTTCAATGGTATAAGGAAGGATAAGCTGTTTTCTTTTCTTGTTCAGAATTCTTTCAGACCATGTATCGTCATATTTATAATATACTATCCAATTGGATATTTCCGCTTCAGCCTTATTTATTGAAACAGCAACGCCTTCTTCAGAAAAATCATACTCTACATCAGGTGATTCAGGTGTTTTTTGCTTAAGCCAGGAAAGTGACGGAACAACCGCTTTTTCTCTGTAAGGCTTGGTTTTTAACTCAGTTTGAAGTGAGTCGTTTCCTATTAGCGGAGCTACACTCCAGTGAACTAAACCGGGTGCTTCAGGATTCATTCCCCGGGTTATCATTATATTGTTGAGTACTTCATCAGCTTGTTTTTCACCTTGGAATCGTCCAATACTGACTCCTGGCCAAACATGTCTGTTTTTGTAGTTTTGTTCATTCCACCAACCCAAAAGTACAGGAAAACTTTGCTCAACCTGATTAACAGGCCAGTATAACTGAGGGGAGAAATAATCTATCCAGCCTTCATTTAACCATAATTTAGCATCGGCATATAAAACGTCATATTGATCAAATCCCTGAATAGATGTAGGATGTCCGGGACGCCATATACCAAACGGACTCAAACCAAACTTCACGAATGGCTTTTCTTTTTTAATTGAGGTGTAAATATTTTCAATAAATTGATTTACTGAGTTTCTGCGCCAATCTCCTCTACTTAAATCTCCACCATTTTCTACATATTCATTCCAGCTTTTATCGTCCGGAAAATCTTCATCATTGTTATATGAAGGATATGGGTAAAAGTAATCATCGAAATGAACACCGTCTATATCGTAGCGCTTAACAATATCCATAACTACATCGATGCCATGATCCTGAGTTTCTTTTAAAGAAGGATCGAACCACCAGTAGCCATTTTTCAATTCTACAACAAGATGGCTTTTTGTATTCACAAGGGAGTTATCTGAAACTATTCCTCCTTTTGGATGGTGCGCTCGGTACGGGTTCAGCCACACGTGGAGTTCCAATCCCCGTTTATGAGCTTCATCAATCCAAAATTCAAGCGGATCGTAATAAGGAAAAGGAGATTCTCCTTGTTCACCTGTAAGATAATAAGACCATGGTTCCAGTTCACTTTCGTATAATGCATCAGCCTGAGGTCTTACCTGAAATATTACAGCGTTAAAGTTATTATCAGCCAGCAGGTCAAGTATTTCTAAAGCTTCTTCTTGCTGAACAGTAACGGGCAAGCCCGGAGAACTGGGCCAGTTAATGTTATCAACAGTAGCTACCCAGGCAGCTCTGAATTCTCTTTGTATTTCAGGGTGCGTATGAGGAGTACTTTTCTGTGTGTTGTTCAAAGATTGACAATTCAGAACCAATAAAACAGAACACAGCAAAAAGAAGGATTTTCTATACATAAACTAATTATAAAGGGTTTTTGAAGCCGTAAAGGTTATACAAACCGGAGATAAGAGCATTATTAAGTTTGAAGATTCCCAAATTAAACATTTAACAAAAAAATGGAAGCGTTTTTTTATGAAAAATACCTACCTTTAAGTCTTTCAAAATTTTAAGCAACTAAATTCCCAACGTTATGATTATTGGTGTACCGAAAGAAATTAAAACACACGAAAACCGAATCGCTCTTCAACCGGGTGGCGCATTGCAAATGAAACGCAATGGACATGAGGTTTTAATACAAAAAGGGGCAGGTATTGGAAGTGGTTTCTTTGATGAAGATTATATTGAAGCAGGTGCAACCATTGTTGATGATGTAGAAGAAGTTTGGAAGCGTGCTGATATGATCATGAAAGTAAAAGAGCCTATCGCTGAAGAATATCCGCGAATGAGAGAAGGACAGGTTATTTTTACTTATTTCCATTTTGCTGCTGATGAAGCCTTGACCAAAGCGGTTGTTGATTCAAAATGTATTGCTATTGCATACGAAACAGTGGAAAAAGCAGACGGATCACTTCCTTTGTTAATTCCGATGAGTGAAGTTGCAGGAAGAATGGCTGCTCAGGAAGGAGCTGTTTATCTGGAGAAACCAAAAGGCGGTCGTGGTATGTTAATGGGAGGAATTCCCGGAGTACAGCCTGCTAAAGTGCTGGTATTAGGTGGTGGAATAGTAGGTGTTAATGCTGCTAAGATCGCGGCCGGTATGGGAGCTGATACTACGATCATGGATATCAATATGCCAAGACTTCGTTATCTGGATGATGTAATGCCGAAAAACATTCACACATTCTTTTCTTCAGAAGCAAACATCCGTGCAATGTTACCGAGCGTTGATGTGATCATCGGAGCTGTGTTAAAGCCGGGTGCAAAAGCTCCCCATTTGATTACCAGAGCAATGTTAAAAGAAATGCGTCCCGGAACTGTTCTTGTTGATGTTGCTATCGATCAGGGTGGATGTTTTGAAACATCAAAACCAACTACACATACTGATCCTGTATATTTTGTAGAGGATGTAGTTCACTACTGTGTTGCTAATATGCCGGGAGCGGTTCCTTACACTTCAACGCTAGGTTTAACAAATGTAACGCTTCCGTATGCGGTTGCACTTGCAAACAAAGGCTGGAAGCAAGCTCTTAAAGATGATAAAGAGTTGCTTCAGGGTTTAAATATTGCAAATGGTACTATCGTTTATGATGATGTAGCCGAAGCATTTGGAATGGAATGGGAACCTGTTGATTCTGTATTGAATTAATTATCCTACCTTAGAAAATCTAAAAGCTCTGTTGTTTATTCGGCAGAGCTTTTTTTTATGGAACTCTATGTCCTTTGGAAGCCACCCATATCTTGTACCATTGCTCTAAACTCATCTTTATTTTTTCAGCTTGTACAGCTGATTTAATCCGTTCTATTTTACCGGAACCTACAATGGGCAGAATTTGAGTCGGATGATTTAATAGCCAGGCATAGATCACAGAATCGATATGCTGCTGATCAAGTTCTTCAGCCACCTCTCTTAAAGTTTTTGCTAAACGATGTCCTTTTTCTTCTTTTGGATCAAATATAGCTCCACCGGCTAATGGCGACCAAGCCATCGGCTTAATCCCTTCTTTCAAAAAGAAATCAATATTTCCATTATCAAAATGTTCGAGATTATAAGGTGAGATTTCAACCTGATTGTTAACCAACTTCTGATCCAAATGTGATTGCAATGATTCGAATTGCATTGTTGTAAAATTTGAAACTCCAAAGTGCTTCACTTTTCCGGATCTGTGAAGATCATCAAATGCTTTTGCAGCTTCAGCGGGATCAAAGAAAGGGGCAGGGCGGTGAAGCAGAAAAACATCTATATGATCGGTTGATAGATTTTTTAGAGAAAGTTCTGCAGACTGAATTATGTGTTCATAGCTATAATCATAATAACCAATTGAGCGCTGAGGAAATTTATCAGATAACTTCATAATACCGCACTTGGTAATTATTTCGATTTTATCTCTTAGAGAAGAATCTAATTTCAGAGCATTCCCAAATTTCTTTTCACATCCATAGTCTCCATATATATCGGCATGGTCAAAGGATGTTACTCCTAAGTCTAAGCATTGTTCTATAAAATTTAGAAGTTCCTTATCAGATAAATTCCATTCCAACAATCTCATTTGGCCATGAATGATTCGGGAAAGCTCTAATTCTTCAGATAATTTAATTCTCATATTGTATCAGTTTTGACTTCGAAATGGTTTACTGTTTAGTTTTTGACTCGCTTTATTTCTTATTCCTTTTACAGCACCATGCTCGGATAAAAAAAGCAGATCTTCTCTTTTTACATCTGTGTGATCTAATAACAGATCCTGTAGTTTTTTGTGATCAGAGTTCAGAATATAAGACCTGACATCATCAGAGATCTTTGTTTCGAGTAACTTTATTCTGATGCGTTCCGCTTCATCATCCACCACACCTCGTGATTTAAGAATTCTGGGGTCTTCGTAAGGAAGAAGTTGAAGCATCAGTTCCTCAATTTCGGATACAATTTTTAATCGATCTCGGGAACAAAATTCATAATGAGGATTCTCCCAATCACCAACCAGATCAAAATCCTGAGTTTTTGAGTTATAATGCTCCTCCAGATTGATTACTCGGAGGATAAACTCACCATCGTAATCTTCTTCAGGTCTCCATTCTAAGTTTATAGCCCTTTTTTTATTTCTGTTATAAGCATGGAGTAAGCTGCTTCCTGAAAAATCAGTCATATCATCCGGATGAGGATCCGTTTTCATAAACGTATTCCATTCTATAGTCCATCCTGATGTGATCCGCAGAGGTTGAAAGTTAATCATGTCTGAAATTATAACTCATATATCTTAAAACAAAAAAAGCCGGATCTTTGACAAAGATCCGGCTTTAAAATAAAGAATATGTTATTTGATGAGAGTCAGCCTTCTTGTTTGGACAAAATTACCCGCCTGCATTCTGTATAAGTAAATTCCACTTGAGTAAGAGCTCATATCAAGTGTTAGCTGATACGTACCTGCCGATTTTCGTTCATTAACCAAAGTGGATAACTTTCTGCCCAGCATGTCATAAAGTGTGATTTGGACATTTGTAGCTTCAGGTACTTTATATGAAATACTGGTTGAAGGGTTAAATGGATTAGGATAATTTTGCTCCATTAAATATTTGTCCGGCACTTCTGACTCGTCAAAAATATCCGTTAAAATAGTTGTTGTAGATTCATTAGATGGATCACTGATATTTCCTGACAGATCGAATGCTCTGATCACAAAGAAGTATTGAGAGCCACCATCCGGTAATCCTGAAAGTTCGAATTCATTGAAGGTGGATATAGTAATAGGAGATTCTCCTTCGTTAGCTGAAACTCCATCATAAACGCCACTTTCAGAACCATAATATACCAGATACCCTGCTATATCTGATTCAGAGTTCAATGACCAATTCAATGTAATGTTACTCTCATTTTCAGCAGAGATCATTGAACTTAAACTGGAAGGAGCGGCCGGAGCAACCAGATCAGGGATACTTATAGAACGGTTTGCTTCTTTGGCTTCAGCATTATCTGCATCTACTGCTACTTTGTATTTATTAGGTCCGGAGACATTTTTATCTGCAGTAACCATCCATTCAACGGTAAGTGATTCCTGACCGGGTAACGAAGCTTCATTGACAACAGAATCTTCTCCAACCAAAGTTAAACCATCAAACAATATTAACCTGACTACAACATTTTCAGCGTCTACGGTTCCCTGATTGAAAATATTTGCCTGCACCTTGAATGGATTTCCGGCAAGGCTGTCACCTTCAATTTCCAAACCGCTTGGAGCTGTAACTGAAATCGGAAGCGGAGGGAGTAAGTCTCTATTTGGTACAAGAGGTCTTATAATGGTGTTATTTGAACTATTTGATTCCTGAATATTGTCTTCCGGATCCACTTGTAAAGAAAGAGTTCTGAATTCAGGATCCTGTGGAACTACAAAATCAACACTTATGATGGCAGAGTCTTGAGCTGCGACAAGGGGAATCTCTTGAAATCCTATAACAGGAGCCGTTCCTTCACTTGAAATATCTCCGTCATAAAGAGCAACCACAACATTTTCGGCATCAACAGGCCCAAAATTTCTAACTACCAGAGAAACCGTTACTTCATCTCCTTCACCAAAAACACTATCAGGAGGTGTAAAAGACAATCCATCTTCACTAATGGCAAGATCCGGGAGTTCCTGAGCGAAACTCAGTGGCATAAAATCAGCCCCGGCTCCGGAATTGCTTTGCAATACAGAAGAATTTCCGGTTGATTCCACTTTGTAGACATTATTGCCTGAAAGAGTAGTGAAATTATAGCCTTCTCCTGCATTAAGCACTCCTTCAAAAACTGTGTCAATTGTTGCTGTTTCGTAAGGGTAGGAGGTATTGTGACCCAAATACGTTATTCTGACATCGTTATCATCTTCGAAGGAAAAAACATCCAATCTGGAGGAAATAGTCGGTATATAAAAAAGTTTACCGGCACCTATTCCGGTTTCATCCATAGCTCTGGTCATGTAAGCATAATTACCTGACCAACCCGCATAAGGTATGTTGGCAACAGTTACCGTTTTTTGAGCTTCAACCTCCCAATAAGTTTCCTCAACAATAGGGTGTGTTACAACTTGACCTTGTCCCAGTGTATCGGCAATTAAAGTGTCTCCTGTCATGGAATCAAAAGCATACACAATGTTATTGTCATGATATGAGGATATGGTAATGCTGTTGGTCCAGTTTCCAATATGAGAGGAAAAACCGTAAAAAGTATTTCCTGAAAACCTACCGTTTGCCGCCGGTACATAATAATCCTGATCTCCGTAAGATAAAGCTGAAACCGGTTTACTAGCTGAAACTTGTAAGTATGTTCTGTGTGGAGTGGAAGGGAGTGTGTAATGTTCTCCTTTATTTAAAACACCAGCAAACAGTACGTCTCCGGTTACTAAGTTTTTAATACTGAAACTTGTATTATTCTGGTATCCGAAAACTATAAATCGTTCTTCATTCTGAAAATTTCCAACCATATAGGTATTCAAAAGAGTGGATGTACCACGTCCACTTTGGTCGATAGCAAAATAGCCTTGTACAAGGTTAGAAATTGCATCACCTACCAATGCAGTATATGACTTGCCGCTGCTGATACTAAAAATACCGTTGTTAGCATTATAGGTTGTGAACCCGTTTGCAGCTAAGGTATCTGAGAAAACAGTATCTCCCGCAGAGCTTGTAATTGTGATATCAGTATCATTGAAATAAGAAAAAATGGTGATATCATTAAAAGTGTAAACTGTTGTGTTAAATGTGGTTTCATCAGCGTTGAATACACCTTTGTAAAACCTTTGCTGATTTGGCTGTTCCTGAATGTTTTGGATGGTATTTGCACTACCTGCTTGTTGAGCAAATAGTTTATCGTTATTCACAATAACCAAAGCTCCGGCTATAAGTGATACCAAAAATCCCCTTTTGAAAACTTTTCTAGTATTCATATCTCCCCGTTTTTTGTATTAATGACCAGAGTAATTAAATATTTACCGATCAAAAAAGGAAATATAAATTAGTAAACAGCCTTTAACACACTCTAAATCAACAGGATAAATGAGTGAAAAACTGACGGGAGTATTATCTGCCGTAAGAAATTACTTTCAGAGGATCAGTTTTGGCCGCTACACGAGCCGGAATCCAAGAAGCTAAGGCACATAATATCGTTGTAACCAAAGTTACGATCAGGAAATCCAGGAGATGAGGTTCAACAGGCACGTAGTTCATGTAGTAGTTTTCTTCTGAAAGAGGAATAATCTGGAATTCCAGTTGCAGATAAGCAAAAAGAAGAGATATTCCGATACCAATAACTAGCCCTACAAATGATACCAGCAATCCCTCAAAAAGAAATATCCGACGAACAATAGAAGATTTGGTGCCAATAGTTTTTAAAATTCCTATATCTCTGGTGCGTTCAAGGATCATCATAAGTACAGCACCTATAAGATTAAAAGCTGCAACAATGATCATGACACCAATAACCAACGGGATCATTTGTTCCTGAAGTTCAACCCAGGCGAAAATACTATAAAATTTTTCAAGAATGGATTCAGTAAAAAATGGAAAGGAGAGAGTATTTATTAATTTTTCTTCAAAGGCTTCAATGGAGTTTTCATTCTCTAACTTTATTTCGATTGCATGAGCTTCGTTCGGTTTGAGTTTAAAAAGCTCTCTGGCTTGATCTCGGTCTACGATCACGAATACATTATCAAACTGATCAATTCCGGTTCTGTAGATTCCGGTTACAAGAAATTGTTTGATTTCAGGAGAATTTATAAGAGATGGCACTCCACTTACAGTGTAGGTTGTAACAATATCTCTGGTCTCGGCACTTAGTTGTGTGGCCAACTTTGAGCCTATAACTATTCCAAACATGCCATTTTCCTGTTCAGATAAGTCGAAATTCCCAACGGCTATATATTGAGAAAGCTTAGAAACTCCACCAGATCGGTTTACACCTTTTAGGATGGTCCCGCTGATCTCATCCTTTGTTTGAATCATAACCTGTCCTTGAATTACAGGCTGTTTTTCAGAGATCTCTGGAAGCTTTTTATCGAGAAACGTTATCAATGTGTCTGCACGTTCAATAGTTGGCATAATGAACGACTGTGTTGCAATCGTATAATGAGGTGCAAACCCAAGAACTTTGTTATTGATAGTGGATTTAAATCCATGAACCACCGAAAGTGCGATCAATAATCCAGCAGAACCAATAGCTACTCCGGTTATGGACATGATCTTAATGAACGATAGAAAGCGTGCACCTTTTCGGTTGCCTTTAAAATAACGCAGCGCTAAATACCACTCAAAATTCATAGAATTAAATTTCAAATTGCAATGTTCAAATCACAAATAACGAATTTTAAATGGATATTTGTTATTTGAGATTTGGTTATTGTCATTTACGTAGTTTTTTCCGATTTCATTTGTGGGAAGAAAAGTACATCTCTGATAGAAGCAGAATTCGTCATGATCATAGCTAAACGATCAATTCCAATCCCGATTCCTGCAGTAGGAGGCATTCCGTATTCCAATGCACGAATAAAATCTTCGTCGATGGTCATTGCTTCATCGTCACCACCGGCACGCAGCGAAGCTTGTTCTTCAAGACGTTCTCTCTGATCGATAGGATCATTTAGCTCAGTGTATGCATTTGCGATCTCTTTTCCATTACAGATACACTCAAAGCGTTCAACCAATCCTTCTTTGGATCGATGCTTTTTTGTAAGTGGACTCATCTCGATCGGGTAATCAGTAATAAAAGTAGGTTGGATCAATTTTGATTCTACGTACTCGCCGAAGATCTCATCAATGATCTTTCCTTTACCAAAGCTTTCATCAATTTCGATATGAAGTTCTTTTGCTACTTTCTTCATTTCATCCAGTTCCATGCCTGAAAGATCTTTGCCGGTTTCTTTCTCAATAGCTTCCAGTAGTGGAATTCGAGGCCACGGGGCTTTGAAATCAATGTCATGCTCTCCAACTGTCACCGTTGTGGAACCATGAAGATCAAGAGCTACTTGCTCGATCATTTTTTCAGTGAAGTCCATCATCCAGTTGTAGTCTTTGTAAGCAACATACAACTCAACCTGGGTGAATTCCGGGTTATGAAATCTGGAAAGTCCTTCATTTCTGAAATCTTTAGAGAATTCATAAACGCCATCAAAACCACCTACAATAAGTCGTTTCAAATACAATTCGTTAGCAATTCTCAGATACAGATCCATATCCAGAGAGTTATGATGAGTAACAAATGGCTTAGCGGAAGCACCTCCATAAACAGGTTGAAGGATCGGAGTTTCAACTTCCATATAACCACGGTCATTCATGAAATTTCTCATGGTTTGTACGAGCTGTGTACGTTTTCTGAAAGTATCACGCACTTCAGTATTTACGATCAAGTCAACATAACGCTGACGGTAACGCAATTCTTTATCAGCAAAAGCATCATATACTACTTTTTCACCATCTTCATTTTCCACTTCTTTTGGAATTGGAATAGGGCGGAGCGTTTTGGTCAGAAACTCAAATTCTTCAGCATGTACGGTAGTTTCACCTGTACGCGTTTTAAAAACAAAACCTTTAATACCAACAATATCTCCAATGTCTACCATCTTTTTGAAAACCGTATTGTAGTTTTCAACACCAACATCATCACGGCGAATATAGATCTGAATAGTTCCTTCTGAATCCTGAAGATTGAAGAAGGCAGCTTTACCCATAATACGGCGAGTCATTACTCGTCCCGCAACGGAGACTACTTCTGATTCAGGATTTGATTCTTCATCTCTGATCAGACTCTCTTCCGCCAAAATCTGTTTACTAGAATGGGTTACGTCGAAGGAGTATGGATAAGGATTTACTCCCAGTTTATTAAGTTCAGTAAGTTTTTCGCGGCGTATTTCTTCTTGTTCAGAATGTGTAAGTTCTTGGTTCGACATGTAATCGTTTAATTAATAAGTTGTATTGCGAATCAGAAGCACTGAAAATACCGAATTAAGCGGATAATTGTGACATTAACATTAATCTTTATTCATTCTTTTGGAACTGCTGGATACTTCTTTAATTACTGACTTTCCCGGGAAGGTTAAACTGGGCTTTAGTGAAATAAAAACTGATCTGTCAATTGATCTGCTTTCAGAGAGAGAACGATTGGAATGGGATGGTTTCACAAATCAGCAAAGAAAAGATGAATACCTTTCAGCGCGTCATCTCTTCAAAGAAATATTATCTGTATCAGGATTAAGTTCAGATTTTGAAATATTTAAACACCCACTGGGTAAACCATACGCACAAAATGGAAATAAAGAGCTTTTTCTGAGTTTTAGTCATTCCAAAAATCATGTTTTTTGCGCGATCTCAGAAACCGTTGACATTGGTTTAGATACTGAGTGGCTGGACAGAAAAGTAGACCAAAGAATTGTGAAGAGGATACTTGGGGAATCGGAGTGGGAGGTTTTTTCAGATGAAGACCCCATACTACTTTGGACGATCAAGGAAGCTGCAGTAAAGTGCTTGGGAACAGGATTAAGAACCAATTTAAAAGAACTGGAAATACAGAAAAAAAACGATATTAAATTCTTAGTAAGAATTAATGATGAAAAAACATTTCAAATTTGTAGTTTCCAAGAACTGAATCACCAAATTTCTATTGCTTATTAAAGCTTTAAAAAACGGTTCTGTAGTATGTAGACCTGAAGAGACGTAATCTCATCTAATGGGATTAGTGTCTTCAGGTTTTTTTATGCCTAAGATTTAAATAAAATATCAGCACATGGCTTTTGCAAATATTTCCAGAGAGGAACTAAAATCATCACTGAACAAAACGGTTCCGGTTGCCAACGGGCTGAAGAACATAAAGATGCTTTTTGTTCCGACCCATATTGATCCAAATAATCCCGAAGAATTAACATCCATATATAAGAATGTTTGTTCTTCAGAGTTTGAAACTCTTGTAGTTATTGAGTCTTACAAAGGTGAGCTTGAGAAGAAATTAAGTATTCCTTCAAATCATTCTTTTACTACTCCATTTGGTGAAGTTTCTGTCAATGATAAACTCAGAAATGAGCTATGTGATGAAGAAGACGACTTTTATATTAATGATGGCGGAATGAGTGACAAAATGAGTTTATATACTCAATTAATGATGTTACAGGTATGCCAGGATGATTTTGATGTGGTAAGTATTCAAATAGGAGATTATGATCCGGCTATTGTAAAGGAGTTGGCTTTTGCTCTGGATGAGCTATTCCGAAACCGAAACGCATTATTGGTTTTTTGCTGCGATCTGCCAAGTTCGAATACCTCAGAATTGGAAAAACTAAAAGGTTTGATAGAAAGTAATAACGAATCCGGTTTGCACCATTACCTGAACAGTAAAGAGAAAGAAGTAGAAGGAGCTCGCGCGTTTATGACCGGTATTTTAGTTTCTAAATACTGGGATCTTGACATTTGGTTCACACCGGTAAATGAAAAAACAACATATACGGGTGGCTTTGCACATGCACCAATAGCTCAGCACGCTATATGATCAAAAAACCCTCAATATCAATATTTGGTCTTGGAAGAGTTGGGGGTGTTCTGCAAAAATCTCTATCTGATTCGGATTATCAGATCAAGTCAGCATTCATAAGAGATACATTTCCGGATTCAGCAGATCAATTGGGCGACTTGATTTTTCTTGCCGTTCAAGACTCGGAAATTGAAAGTTTGGTAAATAAATTGACGACTTCCTTTCCGGATTATTCAGGCAAATTCATTATTCATTGTTCGGGAACACTGGATGCATCTGTATTGGAGCCTTTCAGAAGTAAAGGCGCTAAAATAGCTTCTTTTCATCCGTTGAAGGCTATTACTCTAAATGATGATTCTCTGGAGAATGTCTGGTTTGATATGGACGGAGATGACGATGCATTAAAGATTCTGGAAAAACTAGCAAAGGATTTTAAGGCAAATAGCTTTAAAGTGAAACCGGAAGCAAAACCACTTTTACATGCCGCTGCTGTAGTGTCAGCTAATTATGTTGTTACGCTTATGAAGTTGGCAACTGATCTGGCAAAAGCAGGAGATATAGATCCTGAAGTTGCATTAAAAGCTTTATTACCCTTAACGGAATCATCGGTTTCCAATATCAAAGAGAAGGGTTTTCAGGACGCATTAACAGGACCAATCGCCAGAGGAGATGAAGAAACCATCAAGGCGCATGTTAAAATTTTGAAAAAGCACCCGGACCTTTTGAGCATATATAAAAAATTGGGTTATTTAACCGTTGAACTGACCCGACTTGACACAGTATCCAAAGAGAAGCTTAAAAAACTGCTCGAATAAATTTTATCATAAAAAATGAAAATAAGACACCTTTATTTAGTCCTTATTTGTGTGTGTATTGGCTGCACAGATCAAACAGAAAAGAAAATACTTGTTGATACAAACGCCACTCAATTGGTAGATCAGATCGAGTCTTACAAGGGAGAAAAGCCTGTTTTGGTAAATTTTTGGGCTACATGGTGCGTGCCTTGTATTGAAGAGTTTCCGTATATAATGAAATTGAAAGAGAATTATAGCAACGAATTTGAACTGATCTTTGTATCGGGAGATTTTGAAGAAGCTAAAGAAGAGGCTAAAGAGTTTTTGAAGGAACAGAATGTAGATTTTACTACTTATTATAAAACAGGTAAAGACAATGAGTTTATTCAAACCGTATCTGAAACCTGGTCAGGAGCGTTGCCATACACTGTAATTTATTCAAGAGATGGTAGCATTTCAGCAGAATGGGAAGGTAAAGCAGAGTATGAACAATTTGAACAAGAATTATTAAAAGTAATAAAGGAAGGTTGAGATTATGAAAAAGATAAATATGCTGTTGTCTGGTTTTTTGGTTGGTCTGTTAATTGTCGGCACGGGATTGTCGCAACAAATGGAAGAACTTCCGATTGGCTCAGACGCACCTATGACAGATCTAAGTATGCAAACGGTTTCCGGTGAAGAAATCACTCTTAAACAAGCTGCAGATGAAAACGGATTAGTGGTGATTTTTTCATGTAATACTTGTCCGTGGGTAGAACGTTGGGAAGACCGATACCCGATGGTTTTTGATATCACTGAAAATAATAAAATTGGCATGATCGCATTGAATCCTAATGAAGATTACCGTGAAAGAGGAGATGGAATGCAGGACATGGTTTTAAGGGCTAAGAAAATGGAATATGAGTTTCCATATGCTCTCGACAAAGATCATAAAATCGCAGATGCTTTCGGAGCCACCCGAACTCCTCATGTTTATTTATTCGATGCCGATATGAAATTGGTTTACGTTGGAGCGATTGATGACAATGCCCGTGATGCAAATGCTGTTGAAAGCTTTTATCTGAAAGATGCGATCGAACAAATGGTTGCAGGAGAGAAGATCACACAATCAAAAACAAAATCACTGGGTTGTACTATAAAAAGAGTAGATTAATTACAATCTGTTTCTTAAAAGTAATGTAAGATTTGAAACCATCTACCAAAGATTTTTATCAGCGGGTTTATGAATTGGTAGCCCAAATTCCGGAAGGTCGTGTTACTTCTTACGGTGTGATTGCAGGATATCTCGGAGTTGAGTCCGGAGCCAGAATGGTTGGATACGCACTTAATAACTACGATCCTGAACAACTTGGTTATCATATCCCGGCTCACAGAGTTTTAAACCGTCTTGGACAACTTACCGGCAGAGCTTTTTTTGAAGATGATTCAATGCGTGAGAGATTGGAACAAGAAGGAGTGGAATTCACTTCAGAATACACCGTTAACTTCAATAAACATTTTTGGAATCCGTTTGATGAGTTATAACTTGTTGTCATCTGATCAAGAAATTATTAGAAAAATGAAATCGCTGAAATTCATATCGCTGTTTATACTTTTAGCTGCTGCCTCATTGGAGGTAAATGCACAAAGATCATTGAGTATTGGAAGTGAAGCCCCAATGCTCGATCACAGTGTTGAAGACATAAACGGTCGTTCAATTACTCTTTCACAGACAGCACAACAGAACGGGTTATTAGTTGTGTTCTCATGCAATACCTGTCCGATGGTCTCAAGATGGGAAGACAGAATGAAGGCCGTCGCAAACTCTGCCAGACTCAATAATATCGGAATGCTTGTACTCAATCCCAATGAGAGGATCAGAGAGCGTGGTGAATCACTGAGTGATATGAAGCGAAGAGCAACCAAACAAACTTATAATTTTTTGTATGCATCGGATAAAGATCATGAAATTGCGGATGCATTCGGCGCTAGCAGAACTCCTGAGGTATTTTTGTTTGATGGATCTTTGAAATTGGTTTATAAAGGCAGCATTGATGATAATGCAAACAGTGCTTCAGCTGTTAAAAATCATTATGTGGAAGACGCTATTCAGGCTTTAGCTTCAGGTACAGAAATTGAAGTTAAAAGAAGCGCTCCAAAAGGTTGTCCGATAAAGCGAAACGAGTAATTCTTATAAAAATCTCTTATTTTTAAAGGGCTCATCCGATGATGAGCTTTTTTTATGCTAATATTTTAAAACAGTTGCCGGAATTATATGCCAATGTGGACACTACATACCGAATTTAAATTTGATGCAGCACACTTTATTGAAGGATACAATGGAAAATGTGGAAGAATGCATGGCCATTCCTATAAAGTTAAGATCTCTGCGAAATCCAATAAATTGAATCCATCTGCTTATTTGAACACAGATGATATGGTCTGCGATTTTAAAGAACTTAAATGGGCAGCAAAAGATGCGGATAAAGGCGGACTTGATCACGGTTTCCTTAACGATCTGATCGAAGCAAATACCACAGCAGAACGAATTGCAGAGTTTATCCATACAGAAACCACGAAAAGAATTCCGGCAGGAATTGATCTTAAAGTGATCGTGTGGGAAACAGACACCTGCTGGGTTGAATACACGGATAAGAACGAGTAGTATTTAAGTCTTCTCAATCTAGGGTCATCCTGAACTTGTTTCAGGATCTTTGTGGGGTTTATTTCTAGTTGTTATATCCAACACATGGATCAATGCTGTTATAACCTCCATCACCCCGCTACGAAGCAGTTCGTTGGCTCTTTGTACTTTTGTACCGACAAAAGTACCAAAAGCTCCCGACAAGAATTATTGGCGCG